>ERZ1673737.447-NODE-447-length-53510-cov-43.371808_pt1 | contig 53510 bp, 53 predicted proteins | sample MGYA00580211_ERZ1673737 | MGnify/ENA primary metagenome ERZ1673737 (study PRJEB41218, sample SAMN15661789) | gut metagenome | host: Homo sapiens | place: Canada: London | collected 2015-08-20/2019-03-30 | study: EMG produced TPA metagenomics assembly of... | reverse complement strand
TTCAAAACGTTTATATTTCCATTCAAATGAGGATATATAGACTATCGTAAGCAATTCCGCTTGCGGGTAATCACTAAAACCATGTATAATTTTTCAAAAGACGGTATCGTAGTTTCTACGGTACTTGATGCACGTACTGCCAACAAAGAAGGCAAATATCCTATTAAAATCAAGGTTTATTATCAAAGAAAGCCCAAGTATTATTCTATTGGTATCTGCATGACGAAAGAAGAATGGAACAAACTCCCGGATAGCAAATCTTCTGAAAGCAAGAAAATCAGACAAGCCATTGAAAGTAGTTTTTCTTTAGTCCGTATGAATGTTGAAGCTTTGGCAGAGAAAGGAACATTCTCTTTTAATACGCTCAATTTGCGTTTGGGAAAAGCTACCGGTGATACTCTGAACAGTGCCATACGAGCTAAGATTGAGGAACTGAAAAACGAAGAAAGAATCGGGACAATGCAGTTCTATCAAACTACATTGGTAATGGTTGAGGAAGTCGGCGGCAAAGATATTCCATTTAGTACTGTTACGGTTGAATGGTTACAAAAATGCGAAAGACTTTGGTCGAAAACGAGAAGTATTTCTACAATCGGTATGCACATGAGAAATATTCGTACTTTGATGAATGAAGCCAAGAGAGCCGGCGTTATCAAAGAATCGCAATACCCATTCGGAAAAGGTCTGTTCGAGATAAAGACCGGTATCGGAAGAAAGAAAGGATTGACAAAGAAACAGTTGAAGGCCATTTTCGATTATAAGAGTGAAAATGAAACCACTAACAGATATAAAGACCTCTGGATATTCATTTACTTGTGCAACGGTATCAATCCGACAGACATGCTGAAATTGAAGTTCTCGGATATTGTGGACGGTGAAATATGTTTTGTGAGACAGAAAACAGAGCGCACGACAAAGAATAGGAAAGAGATACGTGCAGTTGTTTCTCCCCAATTACAGGCAATAATTGACAAGTGGGGCAACAAACCGTTACCCGATAATTACATATTTCCTTATATGAAAGGGCATGAGACAGCCATAGAGCGTAAAGCGATTGTACGTGATGTTGTCAAGCGAATCAACAAACGTATGAAGTTGATAGGTGAAGAATTGGGTATCGGCAATATCACCACATACACCGCAAGACATTCATACGCTACCGTATTGAAACGAAGCGGAGCCAATATCTCTTATATAAGTGAATCCTTAGGACATACCGACCTGAGGACTACGGAAGCATATCTGGCGAGTTTCGAGAAAGAGGAGCGTGCTAAGAACACTAACCTTTTGACCTCGTTTTTGTAGCCTATATAGCCTATATGGGGCTCTTCTTACTTTCCTGCCCGGTAATTCTATTCATTAGGGAATCGGGCTTTCTTTATGCAAAATTACCGGTGCGAGAGCTTAATTCAGGTTAAGAATATAGTTAAAATACCTTTTTCTTTTATATTCCGACAAAAAAGAGGATATATGTAATGTCCGATGATTCATGTATTCGGAGTATTACTAAATTCAAAAATAAATAAAGTTATGGCACGAAAGAAAAAAGTAGAAGAAGAACAACCGGTGACTGCCGAAGTTGTAGAGACTAAAAAGAAATCTTCAAAGAAAGCACCAAAGACTAAAATGTCTGCTCAAAAAGAAAGCATACAGGAAACCGGTGTTCAAGAGCCGATTGTCAAAGAAGAAAATACGAAAGATTCTTTTAAAGACAAAGATTATACAATCGATGAGCTTATAGATATGTTAGGGCCGGATATTGATTGTGAGGATGATACAGAGTTTTCATTAACGGAAGATACTTCTTCACAAGAACAGAAATACACAATGGAGGATATGCTTGCTGTATTGGACGAGTCAATCGATAATGACGATGAAGAATGTGTTTCAGATGAAATACTTGATAAATTCGACAAGACACTCGAAGAAAAAGGTTTGGGCGATGATTATTTTCAGAAGAAAGAAGAACGGCTTAAAGAAATGGAGCTGGAGCATGAACTTCACGAATTCGCCATTGATGAAATGCTGAATGAATAAGAATATCTAATTTTGTAACCTGCAACAGTCTCTTTATGAGATGTAACTTTGTGATGTGCCTTATTTTTTCTAATTTTGTACCGTCATGGCAACATGGCGGACATATTAGAAATTTAAGGTACACGAAAGTGTTTAACTGATTCTCTACGACGAAGTCTGGTAAACTATCTGTAGAACGGGAATAAGTTGACATCTCTCGCGTCATATCCGTATATGGCGTGGGGACTGTTGCTTGTTTTAGTTCAAGGTCTTACCAGAGCCCGTCGTATAAAATAAGTTAATGGCCTCACGCTTTCTGCATTTATGAACTCTTCTGATTTGAGGCTAAGGGAGAAACGACATTCTGGTAATTATGAAGAAATTTTTATTAATGTTAGGTGCGGTAGCTTTATTTACTGCATGTAGTGATGACGGTGGTTCCGGTAGTGGCAATATCAATTATGAAGAAGGTTATAAATACCTTACGAATTTGAATGTGAGTGACGCCAAGATGATTTATCAGAAATCATCTGCAACAAGAGCAATAGGGGACGACTCTTATTACAAACTTGATTTATCAGGCAATGAAGTAAAGTTGTCAATCAAGGGAGAGGACGGGCAAGACCATAATATTGGTATTAGTAAGGTTGTCAAACTGAGTGATAAGATTATTCTGGTGAATCCTGTTGAACAAGATATTGTTGATTTGTTTTATAAACCCGGCCCTGATGATGATTATATATCTGTTAGCAATCAAAGTATTAGGTATCTCTCAATAGTAGATGTTCAAACAGAAAAGTTATACAGATGGCCGAAAGATGTACATATTGATTTGTATTACGGTTCATTGAAAACAATATTGGATAATCAAGGAAATATTTATATTGCTTCTTCTAATTCAAATTATCCAGAATATAGACAAATATACAAATTGAATGTTTCAGATTTCACAATGCAGAAAATGTTACCTGATGAAGTTATATGTAATAATTTCACTGTAACCGATAATGGTTTTGTTGTGTATTGGAGTAGTCAAGAACAACAACAGAATTGTCGTGTGAAATGTCCGGGTGGCAGAATTTATCCGATTTCAGATACTTATACATTCATCTTTAACGGTAATTTATATTCCATTCGCAATAATGCGATTATTCAACATAAGACTATTGGAAATAATGACTTAGAAGAAAAAACAATATGCACCATATCTGATGAACAATTCACTGGGTATGGGGAATTTGCTGTTCCTAATCATGTGCGCAAAACACTGTTGCTAAATGAATATTATGAGTTTGACGGAGAAAAATGTACAAAACTTGATAAGCAGATTAATATTGGAGATATTCGCACAAATAAAGCATGGTACAACCGTAGCAATACAACTTTCTCAAAAATAGCAATGAAAGATTATCAAGAATCTCAGTTTCAAATCTTGGACTATGAAATACAAAGTCTTTCGGCGAGTTCGGAAAGTCCAAATATCGCATTTACAGGTTTTAGATATTCGGACGGTGTAAATGTCGTAGGAACTATCACAGAAACAGATGAAGTTATTATCGATAATGTTGCAGAAAACGGAAACAAAATCATCAATCTTATTTCGTTGAACTAATATCAACTCAAAATAATATCCTCTTGTTGCTTATGCAATGAGAGGATTTTTTATACCCAAAATTTTAAAATTATGAATAACAGAATTACCCCTTATAACATTACGGAGCTGAAAACAAATGAAATATTCGTGTTCGGTTCAAACTCAAACGGTGTACATAATGGAAATGCCGCAGCAACAGCGATGAAATTCGGAGCTATTATGGGGCAGGCTGTGGGAATACAGGGGCAGACCTATGCGCTACCTTCCAAACACATTGAGAATCTTAAAAAACATATTGATGATTTTCTGCTATATGCGGAACAACATCCGGAATATATTTTTTTAGTTACAGAGATAGGATGCGGAATATCCAAACATTCGCCATTTGAGATTGCACCGTTATTCAAAGAAGCGGTTCATATAAAGAACATCAATTTGCCTTTGTCCTTTTGGGATGTTCTGAATGGTGGCATACAAGCCAGAATCAAACAGGTTGCCGAAAAAGAATCTCCTTCCGTTTCTGATTTTTGTCAAAGAACGGGATTGTCTTTTACTATACTGATGAACATTTTATTCAGAAAAGAACTTCCTACCGTCTGGATTGTGCAAAAGATACTGATTGCCTTTCCGTCTATAAATGCAAGGTGGCTACTTTTAGGAGAAGGCGATATGAAACTCACGAAACGCAATAGTTTTTTCACAAGAATAAACGATTTTCTGCATGTCCTTTTCGCTTCCAAATAGACGTGAGATTATTATCCCCCCATACCAAAAATAAGGCTGTTTTCGTCTCCTGTATTGTGCTTTTCTCCTGCCTCCAATACTCGGTATAAAGAAACAAGAACATATCTCAAATATCGGAGAAAGAATCTAAAGTAGAAAATTCTTACATAGTGAAGTAAATGAATGAAATGAACTAATTTTATACCTAAACTTTTTATAAAAGAGTATATTAATATAATATATAAAGATTCTTATATAAGAGTATAAAAAAAGCTGTTCACTTCATTCATTTACTTCACTTTTATAATAAAAGGTCTGTACAGCAGAAGTCAGTATCGAAGTTTTCTATAATTGTCCATAATGGATCGTCATCAAACAATGGCTCTATTATGACTTCTGGTAGTTCTACTTTATTGGAAATCGGTGTTAGTCGAAAACCGGCAGTTTCAAATTTTCGTCCAATTTTACTGTGCATACCATAAGATTCAACGACCTCAAAGGAATACTCTCCTAAAAATTTCAATCTACAATATTTTTTTGGATACCAGCCAATGGTTATTTCGTCACTTTCATTCAAAGTGCTGAATTTATAGAAGTCAATCGTACTGAAACCTTTTGTTACGTCATACTTCTGTTCTGCTTTCTCACAGAAATCATCCCAACTCAAATATCCTAGTTTTCTGGCGTATAAAGAACAACTGGATAGACTAGGTTTAGTTTTGCTATTGATTAGTCCGAAATGGCGTTTTATTGAATCCTCGCTTACCTTATCCTCACTTTTATGCCCTTTTTTCTTATTGTCAATCCTATTGAGCTCCTCATCTAATGTCTCTTTGTTGATAAAAGAGCGGAGTTTCTCATAACTTCCGAGAGTTAATTGGATTTTTAACCGCTCCTTATACTCCTGTTTCAAAAGTTCAAATAGCTCTTTATCATATTTATAACTGTTACCTCCCATAATTCGTCATTTAAAATTTCCATAAAAGTACAATAAAAATTTCATCCCGTCAAATTTGCCACTAACCTGCTTTTTGAAATCCCGGTTAATTTGCAACGTAATTCAAAATTAATGAGCTATGGACAAATTAAAGGATGATGTAATGCAGCAATCGAAACCAGGAAAAAATCACTTAAATACCAATTATTCAGGTTTGCCACTAACCTGCTCCTGCCGAGATGCCGACCTTTGCATCATAATTCTAAAACAAAGAAATAATGGATGCAATAAAAGAAACATCAGCAAGCAAAAAAAACATCAAAAATCAAGAAAAGAAGAGTTTGCCACTAACCTGCATTTTTCTGTTTCCGGATTTTTGCATCAGAATTAAATGAATAAGATATGAAAACGGATTATAACAACTTACCGGAACGAATAGATTATTTGATTTCGGAAATAGCAGGGATAAAAGAGTTATTAACGCAAAGGATTCGAAACCCCGAAGAGATACCGAAATATTTGGATATAAACCAAGCACTGCTCTATTTGGGAAAGTTAGGATTTTTAATTAGCAGGTCAAAACTATATAAGTTAACCTCTGGAAATAATATCCCATGTCATAAATCTGATAACCGGATTTATTTCTTTCCACAGGAGTTGGATAGTTGGCTGTCTAGCCAGATTGAAAAGAAAAGTGAAACGAGCCAAAACTTTTCAGACCAATCAAAACAATTTATTATAAAAACGGCTCAATATAAAAACAGGAAATAAAATGAAAACGGATCTCAATATTATCAATATCTGTCTATCAGACACTCCTATGCAAGAATTCATTAGAGAAAATAGAATACTAGGTCGTATTATCAGTGCAATACCCGAAATCCCTTTTGAAAAAGTAAAAATAGGGGAATGTATACGTAAGGGTCGGGAAGATTTATTGTATGAGAATAAAAAAACAGGAGAAAAGCATACAAAAATAACAATTGAAGAGAAGTGTGTGTATGTATCTAAAGTTTTGAAAAAAATTGCGGAGGAACATAATTCTGATTTTCTGATATTGGATGGCTTTTTGCATTATTTCAATGGTGCTTATTGGGAGAAAATTGATGAATCCGTTGCTTCGGATTGTATTTCTATGGCGGCAGAAAAAGCAGGATTTTTGCCTGTTGAGGCTCAGCAGGAAAACAATAAAAAGAAACTATTGAGACAATTTATTGCTGATTATAAGTGTCCTCCCATCCAAACGAAAGATGATGATTTAAGCATCTCTGTCAATCTAAGAAATGGAACCCTGAAATATAATAATGGAGAGTTTACACTTCGAGATTTTCAAAAAGAAGATATGTTGAGATACCAACTTTCTTTTGATTACGATCCTGATGCGACTTGTCCACAATTTGATGAATTTCTTGATTATGTATTACCTGAAAAACAAGCTCAAGATGTTCTTATGGAAATGATAGGGTACTGTTTTATTCCTACCCGCAAATTGAAGTTGGAAAGAAGTATGATGCTGTATGGCGAAGGAGCCAATGGCAAAGGAGTAATTTACGAACTAGTGAAAGAAATTCTTGGTAAAGAACATGTGACAGGATTCTCCATGGCTGCTCTTTCATTTGATGCGAATACAAGGGCACAGCTTAGTGGGAAACTTCTTAACTATTCATCTGAATTAGGTGGAAAATGTAATCCTGATATGATTAAGAAGCTGATAAGCGGTGAGGACGTGGAGGTAAAAACACTCTACAAAAATGTTTGGACTATGCAAGACTATACATGTAAGTTCATGTTCAACACTAACTCTTTACCTAAAGAAACAGAAGCGAATGTCGCTTTTTTTAGAAGATGGATTATTTTACCTTTTGATGTCACAATCGCGAAGGAAAAGCGAGACAAAAAACTTCCGGACAAACTAAAAAAAGAACTTCCCGGCATTTTTAATCGTGTAATATCCGGTATCAAACGGTTATTGGAAAGGGAAGACTTTACGGAATCGGAATTGGTAAACCGTACACTTGAAGAATATAAAATTCGTTCAAATACTGTTTTGTTCTGGGTAAAAAAAGAGGGATGGTTTGCCGTTGTTCCTCCTGAAAATACAGAACGAAAAGTGCGAAGGTTCCACATGTAGAACTTGATTTCCTTTATGAAAAATATGTTGCTTTTTGCAAGAAAAAAGGGATGCATGAAACCAGTAATGCTACATTTAATGAGAGGATTAGAAAACTATTTTATGTCCAGACGGGAAGTACCAATAATGCTACATGGGTGTTTTGTGATAAGCCTAAGGAGAAGGATATTCCAGTTTCCGATGATACGCAATCTCCAAAAAGCTATGTGGAGAGATTTATAGACAATTTAAATGAAGAAAAATGAAAAATTCAACAGTCAGTTTGTTTGAAAGTTACAAGCAGAAACTTCCAATCGGGCAAGTGAAGCTATTTGATTGGGTATGTAGTGAACGTTACAAAGAAGAGGCGAAATACATTCGCTCTCTTTCAGAGAAAAGCGAACAACGGAAGTACAAGGCAGAATTGCCTTGTATCACTCCGAGTGGCATATTTTCTTATTGTAGTGATAAGTACTTGGATTTGCATAGCGGTTATATCTGTATTGATATAGACGGTGGCAAGGATAATCCAGAAATTACAGATTTTGAGAAGCTAAAACAGGATTTGTCAAGTATTGAATGTATTGCATATTGCGGTTTGTCAATTAGTGGGAATGGTGTGTTCTGTCTGATACCGATTGAACATCCTCGCTATCATAAAGAGCATTTTTATGCTTTGGAAAAGTTCTTTCGAGACAGAGGCATTGTAATTGATACTTCATGTAAGAATGTGTCAAGGTTAAGGGGGCTTCTTATGATGCAAATCCTATATTGAATTCCAATGCCTCAACTTTTACAGATAGAATAGAACAGCCTATTAGGCTAATTAAGCAACATACAAATGATGAGAATATGCAAGGTATTCCTATAATAAAAACGCCCCAGAATATTCCCATGATTATGACACCCATACTACAACGGATAGGAGATAATCAAATGGATATAACGGGTAATCATTTACGTTGGTTTTCTATTGGTTGTGCTTTGGCCGGAGAATATGGGGAAGAGGGCAGATACATTTTCCATGCAGTCAGCCGGTTCTATAAAACGGAAAGTTATCAATACACTCGTGAAGAAACCGACATCATGTATGATTCATGCCTAAAGAACTATTACAAGTATAAATACACGATAGGAACATTCTATCATTGGTGTAAAGAATACGGTATGATATAAATTTTATTCTAACTATCAATTATTTAATTATGATGAATGATAAACTTAAATTAGAGAAGGAGTCACATACTCTACAGAATGAGAAATTACTTTTTGCGAAAAATGTTCGTGTTATACTGACTGGCAACCATTATTCAGGTATGAGCTATACTTTCGAGACATTGCAGCTTATGAAAACGAAGAAACCATGAGGCGTATTCCCCCATCTGCTTTTATCGTGAAGAAAAGGGGTGATGTGGTATATGATGATTGGTTTACTATTGGCTGTATTATCAGAAATTTCTTTGGAGAAGATGGTCGGCAATTATTCCATGAAATTACTAAACATTGATTACGTTGCAGTTATAATAAAGCAGATGCCGACTATTCGGAGATGTTGAAACATAATTATTATGATACCGATCTCCTTTTTGAAATAGTTGCAAAATATGGATTTTAAATAATGGGAAGAAGACACCCTTTTATCTTCAACAACTTTTATATTTTTAAAATAATGAAAAAAAATGAAATTGGTAACAACAGAGCCGACTCAAAAAAATCTGTTGAGAGTAAGAATTGTGATGAGTTAATGACAGTCCCTTGTGTAGATACGGATATTAAGCCCTCTTCAGACGATGAGGGTGACTGCACATCAGAAGTAAAGTTTGTAAGAGTCAGTGATTTGTACTCAAATTATCTGAAGCGTTGGAATTCTTACAAGAGTCCTAAAAGCAGAAGAGAGTATGCGCGTTGTTTGGAACGGCAGTATCCTGGTCTTGTTCGACATGGTTGTACAAACAAGGAAACACGTCTTTATTTGAAAGAGTCACCACGCTCTTGTGAAAAGGAACTAAAATCAAATGACATTGATAATATTTGATTATACTTTGTTGGAAATGAATAGTCGTATATTATCTACACTATTACTTCTTATTTGATTTTATTGCGAAGAAAAGGGATAACTACCGGTGTGTAGCTTATCCCTTTTTTCTTCTCAAAACGTGTGCAATTTGTATGCAAAGAGCCTCATCCTATACCGAAACCAAGGATAACCTATGCAAAAGGAAGAAACCCAAAGAAAAAGAATATCATTTACCGGTGTGTCACGTTTATCATTGATTATCACCACTTTCCAAAGGTTGTGTGCAAATTGTGTGCAAGGAGTTTCAGTGTGCAAGAAAAAAGCCGCTACAAGGTTGCTTGTAACGGCTTGATTTTCTTTGTTTTATGCTTCGTGGACCAGCCTGGGCTTGAACCAGGGACCTCCAGATTATGAGGCTCTAAATCAGTCCTTGCTATAAGGCTGTGAATCACTAAATTAATTATCTCTCTTTTGGTTTGTGTGAAACAATAGTGAAACACACAAGCCAATATATTGGTAGCTTATTATATCAAAATTCCTGTTCTTGTAATGTCACAATAAAGAGAATTGTTCATATCTTCTGTAAATAGAATTAAAACAAAGATAATCATTCTCCTTTAAGCCACAATGGTTTGCTGCAACATTTTAGTGAATGGGGCTATATATGGTAGTTTCTTTTAGAATTGTAGTAGCTTTATAAAAAGAAAAACAGCATAAGAGTTCCCTCAAATGCTGCTCTGTCTTAAGTAGATTGGTAATTAGTCAATCTTCTTGTAAGTGGTTGTTGTAATGTCATCCAATTCCTCGCTACCATCATCCATTGTGTCCCAATCCTCAAAGGCGAGAACCAACTTAGTAGCTGTAAGTTCATTAACAGTTAGGACATCTGAATAACCATCATCGTAAGAGATAGTCAGCTTATTGTCTTTCAAAGACCAACGACTTGTTTCTGTATGTCCGCCGTCCACATAACTTTCTATGCAAGTACCGTCAATCTTGAACTCCCATAAACCATTGGTATATGCTTCGTCAGAAGTTACTACTTCTTTACCATTCTCCACTTTGTGAATCTTCTCCCAAGTGGATTGCCATTTACCTATAAGGTTAGCTTGTTCAATGATAGTCTGTTCTTCTTCTTCATCATCACTACATGCTGTAAAGTTTACAGCCAAGATGACCATTAATAAAGTCATTCCAATTAATCTAAATGTTCTCATTTTGAATTAAAATATTTATTGTAAGTAAAAATATATTCTGTAATTTGACTAAACACATCACCTGCCATCAATCCACCACTTGCTGGTAATTCTTTCTTATGGATGGAAATAATAGCAGAATATTGGGGAGCATCAGCAGGAAAGTAGCCACAGAACTCTACAATATAGCTTCCATCTCCAAGTTGTACTGTTCCTATATTACCTGCAACTTGTACCTTATCAGACTTAGCAGGTTGTCCCAATCCATCAGTTACCACATATTCCAATGCCTGTTTCAGACTGTCAATGTTGGCTTGACTTGCTATCTGTGGATTGATAACTGTTGTACTGTCTTTGTAAAGTTGAGGTTGTACCATCTTTCCACTATTAGCAATAGCATTATAAAAGGTTAGTATTTGTATAGGGGTAATAGTTTGATTATATCCAATGCAGAACCATGCAAAGGCTGTATCGCTCCAACCACTATCTTTAGGAGTAACAAAGTATGCAGGTTTCAGATTAGCTATTCCTGCGATGCTGTCTGGTTTTCCATAGCTCATTTTATCCATCAGATTGAAGTATGCTTGTGCGTCATCTCCAAATGCTTTCTCCATTGTTTTATAAACAGCAATGTTTGAACTTGAAGCTAAACCTTGCTTGATAGAGATTTCACCATATCCACCTCTATGCCAATTATGGTCTTTCAGTTCTCTATCCTGTATAGAATAGATTCCATTGCCCACATCTACCATATCAGATAGTTTCATCTTTCCTGTTTCCAATGCAGCTAATAGTGATATGGGGTGCATCAGTGCTGATTCGTGTGCTTGGGAGAAGTTCTCACAAGGTTGGTAGTCCGCACTATCTTTCCTTTCAAGTCCAACCATAGCCTTTATATGTCCTGTCTGGACTTCCATAACGATGGCTTGCCCAGACAAGGCATTGAGTTCAGTTAGCTTGTTCTCCAAGATAGAAGTAGCTTTGATTTGTAAAGTGCTGTCTATGGTGGAAGTTAGTTCTATAGTTTTTTGTTTGGGCTGGCAAGAAGCTAACCCAATAAATGCTATTATTGTTAGGATGGTATATCGCATGATAAAAGATTAATCAATGGGTAATTTATGCTTTAAAGATTTCCACAAATCTCTATATTTCTTTTCAAACTCTCGTTCTTCGATGATGTTGCCATTCTCATCATAGAAAGTTCTATTAAAATTAGCTCCTGTTGTTGTCGTTTCAATGGCAATTGCTCCGTTAGAATGTAATGCTATAGCTTTTACTGGTGCTCCATTTTCAACAACCATATAGCAACTCTCATCAGAACTATAGACTGTCCCATTAAAAGGTTCATCTTGATAATAAATATATTGTTTGGAGTTGACTTCTTTTACATTTACGTCTGGAGTATAAACTTTACTACTGCAAGAAGTTTGCCCTGTACATAATGCAACCAATAATAAGGTTGCTAATAATCTAAATATTTTCATTCTTAATTAATTGTTTATGGATTCTATGGAATTAATAGAATCGTGATTTGTATGTTTATTCTTTGATTGACGAACAGTCATTCTATCTTTAACGGACTTGTCATTTACAATCTCTCTTAATCTCTCAACTCTTATTCCATAATTAAAACCTTGTGTATTATTAATGCCTGCAAAATTTATAGCTACCAATTCCCCATATTGATTAACAACAGGGCTACCACTTGAACCTTGTAGAGCAGGTATTGAGTACATTATCTTAATGCTATCAGTGTTTTGACTGATATAACCTTGTGTAATTTGTGCCTTAATTCCATCGTTGGTTAGTGCTAATGTCGGTCCTTGATTGAAGCCTATCATGTATAGTTTAATCTCTTCATTATTACGAGTTTCATTATTATAAAGATTAAAGATGTATTTATCCTGTGGAATCATGAAGTCACTATATAAGTTTCTATAAGTGATATAACCTCCTAAATGCGTAGGTTCACAAGACCATTTAGGAGTATCGTCCAATTTACAGACATTCCAAAATTCATTAGCATCAGCAATTTGGATTATTCCTAAATCGTAATTAGGAACATCTTTTACAACGAAGCAATCTATTAAATCATTACTTGATGTTATATGGCTTCCGTTGTATGCTATTTTGATTTCAGAACAAAGTTCAACATCAAAGTTGCTTAAACTTAAATCTCTAATGCGGTTGTTTCTATATTGGGTAAATGTGTCTATCCATTTTCTGCTGGATTGAATCCCTTCCATCATCATTGCGTAACCCTGTGAATCGAGCTTTTTATTATCTCTAATTTCTCTTTCAAATATTTCCAAGCGATTCCTTGTCTCTTCAAGTTGCTGGTTACAATAGTCAATCTGCTCTTTTAAATATCTAATCAATGCTTGATAGATAAGATTTTTATTAGTAGTAGGATTGATAACGTGACTGTTAGTAACAATCGTTCCTCTTGGAGATATGATGAAGCCTGTGCCAAATGTTGTACTCTTAATAGTGTCATTTACTTCATTAAAATTATTGGATATGGTATGGGATATGTTTTTAAGTTCCCCATCTTGTAATTTAGAGAAGACGTAGTTGGTTGAATAGAATCCATTATTTGATAATGTGATTTTATAATAATATGTATTCTGAATTAAGACAACTCCAGAAGAAGTTTGCTCATATAGTTGCTCTTGCGTGTAACTGTTCTTTTTAGATGTACACGCTATCATGCTAAGAATGATTAACCCATAAAGAAGATGCTTCATAATCTCTTGACAATATTACGCTCACCTGTTCCCTATGGATAAGCTGTTATTATAAATAAAAAAGGTGTGGGAACTATATATGTTTTACCCTACTGACTGGCTTCTCGCATTGCCTTTGGAGTGGATAAAACAATAGCCCCACACCAGTTTGAGATATAGAAACCTTATAAAAGGTAGGTATATAACAAATAATGTGGGTGCTATTGCTACCATCTTCACTCCATTTCAAATTTTGCGAGAATTTGTCAGTAGAAGATAATTTCAATAACACCTTTCGTTAAATATGTCCTTCCAACTCCCTATCTCATTAGTTCGTTGGAATTGGTGCAAAGATAGCGAAAGGTTTTAAATCATTAGGTATGAAGTGTGGATTAATAGTAAATTCTATGCCCTCAAACATAGTCTGAATGGGATATTTAATCAGAGTTGCATCTGAACTCTGTAAATCCATGTGGGTATCAAATTCACTTCTTCCCATATAAGAACTAAATTCTGAATATTCTTACCCACCTTGAATTATCATCTTTAAGTCAGTATATTGTTGGATATTTAAGAAGTGTTATCTGTAACATGATTAATAAAAGTTGAGATAGTTATAAACTCTGTAAACTTATGGAATTGACTTACTTCTATAAGGCTAAAATGCCAAACTGCCAACATTGGACTTTAGATATATCTAAGCTCAATATTCTATTGATTTGGGACAGAACCATTCAGACCACTATAAAGATGAATCTTAATAATCCTGTCCCAATTCATCAGAAGCTCAAACAGTCATAAGTCTGTAAGATTTCTTCCTGCCTTAATCCCAAGTATCTTTTAGTTATGGCAACAGAACTATGGTTGAACAGTTCCATGAGTTTTACTAAAGCAAGTTCAGCATTATCGCTGTTCATGTTATAGACCTGCCTACCAAATGTCTTTCTAAGCGAATGGCAGCTAAAATTCTTAATCTTTAGCCTGTACTTCTTCTTCACCTCTTTAAGAATAATATTGATTCTCTGAACTGTGAAGATAGTGCCTTTCTGACTTATAAGAATTGGCGCATTGATTCCAACTGGATTTATATGCTCGTAGCACTCTTTAATATGCTGCTGTAATTGGGGGTTCAGTCTGATATTTCTTACCTTGCTTGTCTTCTTCTCAATTACTGTAAACTCTTCAGCGCCTAATATCTGCTTCCACCTTAGAGATAGAATATCAGATATTCTTAATCCTGTGAAGCATCCCAAACTAATAAGGAGTGAGATTTTATAATTCTCGTCTTTGGCTAACTTCCTTATGAGGTTCATTGCATCAGACCAAACAAGATAGTCTGCCGTTGTGCTTGAATATTTAAGTGACATAATGTTCTGTTTTATAATGAAACGAATAGAAGTGAATATTAATTCTGAGTTGGATTTACTAACTCATTGATTACTAAAGGAACATTCACTAATTATCAAAGTGAATATATTTAGGGTGGGAACATCTTATTAAGACATTCCACACCTTATTATATATAGTATTCCTTAAAATGGTTTGTTCCCATATTTATAGTCCAAGATGGAGTTGCACACCCTATCATAAAAGGAGAATCCGCAACCTGTATAGAAGTAGCTTAGATATATTGCTTGATATTCTCTTTGTAATGTGGTATTATCTTTCAGCATATTATCCAACTTCTCTAAAGAGTGTTTCAATGCCTGTACTACCTTTATGTATCTAAGGTTGTTATCCACCTCTCCCAAACGGGCTTCCAATTCTCTGATATGTTCTATAAGTCTGTCTATCTGTTTATTCATAACTCTAAGTTTTAATAGGTTGTTAGATATAAAGAAAGGACAACTAACTGAATAGCTGCCCTTTCCTCTCTCAATCAATAAGCCCATTTAATCAATGAACCACTTATATCTCTCGTCACCATGCAAAGCCGCATTGATTCCTGTTGCCATTTCAGTAGCATTCAAAGAACGGTCTAAGAATGAATCAATATAGCTTGACTTGTTAGCTCCTGTAAGCAAGTTATAGAACTTCCACATATTAAGCTCACTTCCAAAGCTGCCAAAATTATCATCGTGAATGTATGCTTTGGTTACACTGTTAATCTGTGTATCAGTGAGCAACATTCTTGGCAGTGCCTTTTGATAGCCTGTTGGCAGGCATTGGTAAAGTCGCATCCTGCCTATAATCTGTGCAAATTGGTGTTCACTCATGGAAGTATTGCCCAACTGCTGCATCAGATAAAGATGTTTGGCTGGATTGTAGTTATTGAACAGTTCCAATGCTGCACGATAGAGTTCTGTTGTATTGCTTACTCTTAAATCGTCCTTGTAGCCATCTGTAAAGATGCACATATTGCAACAGATTTGATTCTTGAAGCCAATCGCAAGACGGAACAACTCTGGAACTTTTTTGCTGTATAAGTTCATCTGATTATAAGCCCTCACACCTACGATAGAAAGATTGAGCTTGTTTTCTCCAACTGTTTCATAGATGGTTGGAACATCAATGCTGAAAGCTGCTCTCTCATAATAGATGGTCTTGTCAGATTCCAACAGTTGGTTGGCAGGTTTGTGGATGGCTGCTGGGATGCGACCTTTGATAATATGGCTTACTCTTATATCTGCCTGTTCCACTTTCTCACCACTAAAAAATGATTGGGCTGCATCCTGTATGGTTTCCACAAATGCGGCATGGTTAATGGTCAGTTCATTGTCTTTGGAGAACACAGGAGTAATGCACTCATGTTTCAGATGATGCAAGGTTGCTTCCTGTGTATTGGCTTCAATGAAATGTTTGGCTGGTCTTACAGGTTCGTCCACAATAATTGTAGCTTCTTCTGCATATTCACCCAAATTCATTCTCTCACGGTTCTGTGCCATAGCTGGCATGATAACTAAATTTCTCATAATGATAAATTGTTTAAATGATTATTGATTGATTTAACTCTGAAATTGGTAAAGTCCATATCATTTTGGATTGCTCCGTTATGATTTGAACTTCACTACAATTCGCTGAATTACATTTAAGTGATATTACAATTAGACTATATTACCATTATGTCTGTATTGTGTATCTCTTTAAGAAGTCTATGAATGATGTGAGGTGAATAGTAAAATTTATAATGGTTGAGGGGGGGGCTATCTGCCAATTCTCATTTTCCTTTTACTTGGTGAGAGGGGGCTAAATTAGTGGTATGGTATCTCGTGCAACATTTTGGAGATTGGGGTTATAAAATCCATTCTTCACTTTAAATGTTGCATCCAACCTTAAAATCCAACTTTATATGCTTCTAAAGTCAGAATAAAGCAGACTTGGGATTATTCGTACTATCTCTTAATGTATTAATAGACAGTATAAACAATCCCAACTGCCTGTTATAGAAACATTATTCGTTATAATTGTGAATCTTTCTCTCTGCTATATCTTCATCAGTGAGAATATTGGGATAGACATTCTTTATAAATGCAAATGTTGATTCAGAAGTGATGATAAACATTTTCTTGTCTTTAAGATGTATTCCTTTATCATCCCTTTTTATATATCCACCATCTTCTGCCTGTTTTAAATATCTTGAAACAGAACTTGGACTTATGTTCAGTTCTTTGGCTAATTCACTTTGGATATATTTACAGGTATTTGTACCATTCAAGCACTTGCATTTTAATAAGATAAGAAATCCTTTTAATTGGCGTGATATGGGTTCATTGTACAGTTTCTTGCTTATAAGGACATAATGCTCTGTATTCAGTAAATATCTGCACCTATCAAAACTCCCGTATTTGCCTTTAATTGAATGCTTGTCTATCTGAATCAGATTCAAGCCCTCAAACTTATGCAGCCATTGCCTTATCTGTTCTTCTTTCTTTATTCCATAAAACTCTGTCAATGCCTCTTGCTTGACATTTGAAACCATAGTGTAGCAGTCAGAGCATAGAGCCAAACAATAGAACAGGTATGCTTCCAACAAGTCCAATTTACCTGCAATAGTTTCAGTTATTCTTCTGTATGATAATTCTGTTCCTGTCATTAGCAACTGGTTTATTATAGTCAGTAAAATAAATCTTGTTCTCTTTTACCAATCTCCTGTATCTGTGATTGCCAAAATAAGACTTGGCATCTTTCTGAGTGATAAATTCCAACCCTGTAGGTAAATGAATAATCATAATGAATAGATTGAGTTTATAAATTATCATCATCTTAATAAATTGGTATTCATGCGACTTGCGTAGCAAGGCGAATGATAGGTAGAGTATTTATAGGCAATAGGTATTTATATATAGGTATTTATAAGTAGCCTACCTGTCTGAAATTTCCACCCTACCTATTTGCAAGAGCCGCCCTACCTGTTTGAAATCTCAATATTTTAGACTTTAGATGTATGTCAGCTTAAATATTACTGAGTTAATAAGCCAACTTCTGCAATGAGATATAATAAGTAGTAACCTTTCCATTCTTCTTTCTCCTTGTTTTTAGATAGTTGTTAAGATTAGCCCACAATCCAATGTGAATCCTGTTATCTTTTATTCCTTGTTTAAGAGCCTTAGCCCTTATCTGTTCATAGGTAAATTCTTCCATTTTAGATATTCTGAATAGTTTGTAGTCCGTCAATCTGTGTGGTGGGATTATCTGCCTGTGGTACTGTAAAGATAGTAATTCCATGAGTGGGGAACTAATGATAAGACCACAATTCAGAAGTATTAAGTAGGCAGGGAAACTTCTCACATTTCCCTGCTTCTTGTCAATCCTCCTTGTCATGTTCAAAACATAGGACTAAGTGTATAATTCCATTCTCATTTTTGAAAGCTATTCTTGGATTATCAACTTCCTTATATGTAATGGAAGTTATAATTATGGGGAACAGCTCATTTTCATTATAAAGTTTGAGACTATTTGCAATATATTCATTAGAACTATATTCTGGGAGAATGAAACTGAACAGGTAGAGCTTGACATCATTGTATTGCTGCATTTTAGCTCTTAGTATTTCTTGCTTGGCAATTATTGCTTCGTAGATAGTGCTTAGATATAAGCTCGATTGTATGATATATGGATTCATTGTTTTATTATTTAATCGGTTAAGAATTAAGCCCACCTGTCACATGGGCTTTATTGTTAGTTGGTTATGCTTCCAGAGTCTCTTTCAATATCTTAATGAAATCATTCTCTGATTTAACCTCTTTCCACTTATCTTCTTTGTAGTTCTTGTATTTCAGATTGTCAAGAGCTTTAAATGCCTGTTCTTCACTTGTAGATATGGCATGACTGTTGAAACCTTTGATGAAGTAACGCTTAGTGATGAAAGAAACATCCATCTTGGCTGCTTTACATAAGTTGATGAACTTGTTTCCTCTCTCAATGTCAACCTTTGCATCTTTAGGAAGTGTAAATTCTTCTCCTTGCAGTACATTGTTTATCTGTTTGTCAGATAAACTTTTACCTGTGTAAATCAATATGGCTGTGGTTGGATTAAAGCCATCGTTTAATAAATTTGCTACATTTTGGAATAATTCATCCTTAGAAGTCAGAGAAGCTACAACCAATCTGTCCTTTTTATCCCAACTGCTTCCTACATTGTTAATGTCAACCAAGTATTCACCAACATTCTCAATATCCCTAACGTGAACATTTGGAATCAAATTCTGATATTTCCCTGTTGCAATCAGTTTGGCGAATGCTGTACTTCTATGCTGCCCATCAAGGATAACGAAGTAGTCTTTGGCTTCTTCCTTAGTCAGTTCTTTCCCATTGATGTCCGTTACAGCATAACCTGCTTCAATCAGTTTGGATGCTTCCATTACGATAATGGGGAAAGCCTTGTCATATTTATTGGCGGCTATCAAAGCTATAAAGCCATCCACTTTCTTGGAGTTTACAGGTCGGTTGTTCTTAACGAATGCTATTTTCTTCTGTTGTTCCGTTCTTGCACCTGTTTCTTCATCCACTACAGAGAATGTGAAAGAACTGTTGACAGCTTTCTCCTTAGATATTCTTTCAAACTCCTTTGCCTGTTCCATTTGGTTTTTGGCTTCATCAACTACTTTCTGCTGTGCTGCTATTACAGCTTCGTTTCTGTTGCCTTTTACAAGGCGGTTCAATTCTTTCTCTTCCTGCTCAAAGACCTTTGTCAGTTCTTCTATGTTACCCATAACTGTGTTATTTAATTTTACACTGTTGTTTACCATCTCTACTGCATTAATGTTCAAAGTTTCCATAGTCGTTTATTTTTAATTGTTATTAAATTTGTTTAGTGTAACCGTCAAACCTATGCGCACTTGGCTTTCTGATTACGCTGCAAAGGTAGGAGCTTCCTGTCCTCGCTATAGGTAATAATTTTAAGCTCTAATTTATTACCCTTAGTTTGGAACTTTGCCGTCTTTCCTTTGGCGGTGCAAATATAGAATGGTATATGGATAAGGTATGGGTAATAAAAATCCCACTACTTTTATTCCCCTTAGAGAATAGAGTAGCGGGATATTATAAATTAAAGGAGTGGATTACATTCTGAATGATGGATAGACACTGTTGATAGTGCTTGGTTCAAAGTCTTTATATTGTTTTAGGAATGCTTTAAGTGTGTCATTCTCTGTTTGTGACCAGCACGATTTAGTGGATAGTTTAGTAAATGCTATCAGTTGGCAAATGAGGTCAGTTTCCTTTTGTGAATTTTTAGCACCTTTCTTCCTTTTAAGGATAACTTGGGATTGTGTGTTGAAGAAGTCAAGGAACATCTTTGCAAAGAAAGTGATGAATGGAGAATCCTTGGTAGAGGTGGAAGTTCCCAATCTCCTTTTATGGCTCATTATTCCAATGCTGTTTAAATCGTCCTGTTGCATCATCTTGAGAGTAGCGTCAGCTATGTAATGAATGGCAGTGGGGTTGTCTATTATAATGTTGCGTTCTCCATCCACGCATATTTTTAATGTAGTGGATTGGGTAAATATGCTTCCTGTCTTTTCATCAAAACTTTCTACATTATCTATAATAGCTTTGGTGAATTTAAGAAGTTGTTCGTTGGGGGATTCTCCCATGTCTATTCCCTCTATATAATAATGGTAACTGTAATCATAGATAAACAGCAGAAGCATCCAAAACTTATCTGCATCTAAATCCAATCCTCTTATAAATTGCTGTATTAATTCATGTTTCATATAGTTGGCATAATTGAAATGCTCTGCTATCAGACCTTTGTTATATCTGTTTCCAAATGTCTGCAAAGTTTCTGACACATTTATATGAATGGGCTGGTTACAGATTTCTTCCCATTCTTCTGCACTTACTTTTGATTTATTTATTCTTTCATAACCATGATAATAAGGGCTGTCTGTGTCGTAGTCAAAATCTGGGATATATAGTTCTTCCAATATGGAGATATATTCTAATAAGTCTTTCTCCTGTTCTATATTATCTTTCCATTCAAATTTAGCTATGGGATTCATATTTTTATATGTTTAAGTTATAGCGGCAAATTTAAAAAATAAACCCCACCTGCACATTGCTACAAGTGGGGAATTATTAGCTTACTTACCAAACACGTACTTCACAACCTTAGTATTAGCCTTGTTTTCATTTACAAAGTCACGTTCAATATAAATATCTGTCACTTTCATGGAATCGTCTATGTGGTTCAAAGCTGCGTGAACAATGTATTTGTCTATGCCTACTTTGTTCAGTGCAATGGTAGCCCAACTATGCCGGGCTGCATAGTACTCCAAATCATCTACTTCTAATATTGAACCAATCTCTTTCAATCCAGAATTGATAGCCTTGTTAAAAGTCTTTTCATCCCCATAATATTGATAGAAGTTGAACAGACGTTTTCCTGTGCTATCCTTGTACTTATCAATAAGAGGTTGCACTATCTTAGGAATATCTACCATCATCTTTGCACCATCCAATCTGCGAGCTTTGGTCTTAGTCCTGTTATAGATAATAGTGTTCCCTCTCATTTCAGTAGCATTGTAAAGGTCTGCTGAATTGATTCCCATAAGGCAGAATGATAGAATGAAACAATCCTTAGCCAAATTATAACGGCAGGTGGACTTATATCCTTTCTTCATGTCTTTATAAGGTAGCTTCCACACCTTTTTTATGATGTCTGCTGATATAGCTCTCTTACGGGTAGCTTCTTGCTTAGGAATTTCAAAATCAACAAAAGGAGAATTGGGTATAAGAATGAGGTTTTTCTCTTTTTTGTTGTACTTCTTCTGCGCTTCCTTAAACAGTTTCTTGATGCTTATCAAGTAAAGGGATAGTGAACGGTTAGAGGGAACACGCTTACCCTGTTGCATTAGTTTTTTGGTACGTGCATCACGTTCTCTAATTAAAAATGCTTTGAACTGTTCCAAGAAGTCTAAGGTGATAAGATTTATATCCAATTCTTCCTTACCAACAAACCGTACCAAAGCATTGATGGCAGTAGTGTAATTGGGTGCTCCTTTTATGGTGGTAGAAGCTATCCACTCACGACTGAACTTTATAAAGTCAATGGTTTGTTGCTTCTGATGTTCACCATCCAGATAATCCATTATATCTTCGATGGTGTAATTGTTTAACTCAACTTGGAGCTGTGAACATTTCTCTTGATAATCTCTGATTAGACGTTCAACTTTACCTTTCAAAGGTGATGAGGACTTGATTTTGAAGTCTTTAGTCAAATCCTTTTGGGTGGCGAACAGACTTGTAGAAAGCCTTTTCATGCGTCTGTCAAGAGTGAATCTAAGGCGAATGGTGAAACACTCGTTGGATTGTCTTTTAGTCTTAACGACTTCTGCGTTGATTGTCAGCATATTGCACACTGTTTAATTGGTGAAACAATAGTGAAACAACAGCTATATATTAGGTCTAAATCAACCAAGAGCAACAGATTCATATCTGGAGGGTCTGCAAACAAAAAAGGCTCTATCTCGTTAGAGATGAGCCTTTTAGTTTGTGGACCAGCCTGGGCTTGAACCAGGGACCTCCAGATTATGAGTCTTTTTGTATGGTATTTCATGGAATTACATATTATATAAATATACTGATTGTCAGTACTTAATGCATTTTGTGGTTTGCAGGAAAATACGTATGTTTGCAGTAGTTTCCGTGCGAAAAGGTCACCTGAAGGTCACCAAAGAAAGCGGAATATCACTTGTAAATAAACATATTATGGAGAAGAAAGAAACGAATAAGGTCACTAAAACGGCAAAAATGGAAGCCAAAACCACTTCAAGGGGAGAAAAGTGCCTCGCCAAATTCACGGCTGCAAATGGCAACGTATATGGGTCGTTGACTCTTGACATACGAAAAGCAGGAGATTACTCGCAACCGCTTCCTGTGGCTGTGCGTGTGTGCCATGCTGGACAGAAGGTCTTTCTTCGTTTGGGCAAAACATACACTATGGAAGAATGGTTGACCTTGTGCGAATACGAGAAAAGTGGCCGTCGTGTTCAACTGACAGAGAGAAACGACATGAAAAATCTAATGGACAGGGTGGAACTTATCGCCAATCAACTTATCGCAGAAAACAACTTCTCTCTTCGCAAGCTGCAAGACAGATTTCAGGGTAAAAAAGATGATGACAGCACCATTATTACAGTGTGGGATTCATACATTCAATCTAAGACCAATGAGGGCAAGGCTGGTTCAGCCCGTTGTAGCAAAGATGTTCGTAACCGCTTTGTGAAAGACTTGGGGACGGATGTATCATTTGCTGACATTAACAGGGAGTTCGTCTTGAAGTGGGTGAAGATTATGAGGAAAAATGGACTGAGTACCACGACCATTGCCATCGCACTTCGTAGTTTCAGAACAATCATCAATATGTGTATCTCAAATGGTTTGATGAAAGGTGATACCAAGGAAATGTTCAAGGACACAGGTTACAATAAATCCCAAAGCCGCAAGCATGAGTTTCTTGATGTGGCTACCATGCGTAAACTTTATGACTTCTGGAAAGCAGGTGAGGCAAAAGACAAGGATGGGAACGAGTTGTTTCTTGGGCGAGAAAAGCATGCTATATTTCGCGACCTTGGATTATTCCTCTTTATGTATTTAGGCGATGGGCAAAATCTTGCTGATACTCTCCGTCTGACTTATGATGAACTATACTATGCCACTCATGGCAAACAGTTACGTTTTCTTCGTCATAAGACCCGGGAACGAAACGAGAGTGCCAGTGAGGTAATATTTCCTGTTACACCTGAGATACAAGAGATACTCAACCGATATGGTAATGCTCCAGAACTTGGGCGAAGGGTATTTCCCATAATGAGCGAACTTATTACCCCTGAACAGGAGATATGGGTTATCCAACGTTATAACAGATATATACGTGAGCACATGGCAAAAGTCGCTAAACTCATAGGATTGGAACAAACACCATCACCAACATGGGCAAGACATAGCTTTGCTACCAATCTCAATAATTCAGGTGTCGTACCTTATAAATATATAAGTGACAGCATGGGGCATAGTGGTGGCAGTGACATCACTTCCAACTACATAGGCGCCTATCCTCTTGCGAAGATGTTGGAGTACAATTATTATTTGCTTAATGAGAAGCCTAAAGAAACTGCCCCAGTTGTAGATAAGAAAGCTTTGTTGGAGATGCTGAAGGGCTTAAGCGAAGAGGAGAGGATGGAACTGATAGCTAATCTATCTGACTAATTATAGCTGTTTACCGCAAGAGCACCAAGTGAAATACCACAAAAACACGGAACAAAACACAGCAAAAATACCGAATTAAATACCGCAAAAAAGTGGATTTAATTACCACAAAAAACACGAATTAGCAATACAATTCGCAGGAAATGTGTATCTTTGCCATTGAAAAATATATTATATGAATTATTATAAAAGAACAGCCGATGCCCTGCTGCAAGATTTACTGGATGCATTTGGGGCAGTATTGATAGAAGGTCCCAAATGGTGCGGTAAAACCACTACGGCATCTCAACTTGCCAATAGCATCTTGAGAATGCAAGACCCAAGTATGCGTGAGGAGTATTTAGCCACAGCTAAAACTAAGCCGTCCATTCTGTTAAAAGGAGATACACCTCGTCTTATTGATGAGTGGCAAGATGCTCCAATGTTGTGGGATGCGGTACGAACAACTGTTGATGACCGCCAAATTCCCGGACAATTTATACTCACTGGTTCCAATGCTGTTGACAAATCTCAAATACATCATTCCGGAGCTGGTCGTATTGCCCGGCTGCGTATGTTGCCTATGAGCTTGTGGGAGTCGCAAGAATCTACGGGCGAAGTTTCATTGAAAGAACTTTTCAACAATCCTGATTATGATATTGACGGTAAAATGTCTAAGATGACAGTCGAAGACCTAATCTTTGCCGCATCCCGAGGTGGATGGCCGGCTTCTTTGTTGGCTCGTACTCCAAAAGCTCAATTACTTGTGGCAAAGAACTATGTTCAAACCATTTGTTCTGACGACGTTTCCGGTATTGATGGAAAGAAAAGAGATGCCAAACTGACCAGCATGATACTTCGGGCTTATGCCAGGAATGTTTCGACATTGGTCAAGAAAAAATCTCTTTTAGATGATGTAACCTCGTCTGGCGAAGTAAGTTGTCACGTAGATACATTTGATGATTATGTTTCGGCTTTAGAAAAACTATTTGTTATCCAGAACATAAGTGCATGGTGTCCTGCTATAAGAAGCAAGACCGCTATCAGAAGCAGTGTAAAACGATGCTTCTGTGACCCTTCTATACCGATTGCCCTTTTGGGACTATCTCCCGAATCATTAAGTATGCAGCTTAGGACGTTTGGATTTATCTTTGAGCAGATGTGTATTCGTGACCTAAAGGCGTACACCATTGATTTGAACAGTCATGTATCTTACTACCATGACCGATACGACTTGGAAGCGGACATAGTGCTGCATTTGGAAGATGGACGTTATGCTCTCATTGAGTGCAAACTTGGTAGTAGCGAAATTGATGAAGGAGCTAAACACTTACTCGAACTCAAAAGGCTTATACAGGAGCACAACAAAACGGAGAAGCAGGTGCCTATTCGGGAGCCGGACTTGCTTATTGTGATGACGGGTGGAACAATGGCATACTCTCGTCCCGATGGAGTTAAAGTGATTCCTTTGGCATGTCTCAAAGATTAACCATTTAGCGAAACTGTTTATATGGACGATGATATGAAGGAACTTCACCATGATAACTATCCCAGTCAATCGGAAATGCAGGAATGGCTTGAAGCGAATCGAGAAATCTATACAGACTTTAAGAGTAAGATTCAATCAATCTTAAAGAACCTGTTGTGCGATAACTACAGTAAACAGATAGATGATGAGGCAAACAAGCTACAAAGTATAATCCTGGAGATAATGACCACAGAAGAAGGGGCTGCTACCGATGAGATGATTGACAAATTCTCCAATACCATAGAAGATGGGAATGTGTCTGCCTGCTGCTTGTATTGCTATTTGGAACTGGACAATGGGCTTAAGGAAATAGAATATGCCATAAGCAAATTTGAGCAATCAGAGGATGCAAAATACATTAAAGAAGGCATTCATGCTTATTGGGAGGACGAGAAACGTGAAACTCAAGAAGCAGTTAACAAGGATTTGAATTTGCTCAGCTTGCGTCGCTGGCACTATGAACACCCCGGAGACTATCAAGAATTTACAAATCTTTTTGCCAAAGCATACGAAGGTGACATGACTTTCATTCTTAAAGGCATGTCTTACTTGGCAGAGATGCTGTCTCTCAATGGAATTAAGGGCATTACAGAATTACTTGAAAGTCTTTGTCCTGGGACTGAAAGCTACAATAAAGCTCAATTTGGAAGCAATTACCAACAAGTCCATGAGAAACTGACAGCCTTGTTTGCTTCTACATTTAATCAAGAGGCTACGAAACAAAAACTCCTGCATAACAATCCTTTCATGTGTAGTGCGTTCTACTGGATGATATTTGACGATGGTTTTGTGAAGATGGGAGATTTACTCTCCAAAACAATGATGGGAGAAAACTCGTCTGTCTGGCAGAAAGGTTTTGGTGGGCAATTTATACGCTCTTTAATGCTTACCAGTTTTGACAAAGCGGCTTATACCAAAGGGGCATGGAAAGCTATGGGTAAAAATGGTGCGGCAAAAGAGGTGGTCAGTTCCACCTTACAGGCATCTATAGGACGCCGTGGACGCAAGCAAGTCTGTGTTCTGCTTGAGGAAATGCTTATACAACCTTATGCGGAACTTCTTACCAATGGGATAGAGACAATACTCACCGAATGGATGGAAACGAATGCTACAGACTCCGTTCTTGCCTATATTTTTGCTGCGTTGACTAATGGTGGTTTGCTTAATGACTCTTATAATTACCGAACTTTTCATACTGCCATTTTGGAGAAATTCCCATCCCTTGGATTCAAATTGGGTTTTGATTGGGCAGAAGCCCTTTATTGTGCCATTATCAATGAACATGGCGACTATGGCTATAATTTGAGCTTATCAGAAAAAACTATTCAAACAGGAAGGGAACAAGCGAAGTTGATGGGGATAAGACTGCGTACTTTGCTTTCTCCCAATGTATATTAATTCTATCATAAACGCTTGGCTAGTTAAAAAGAAACGCTATCCCGTTAAAAGCACCTCGGCAGAAATCGACGCGATTTTTACCGAGGTGCTTTCTTTGTGTTCTATAATAATTTCGCGGCATAATCATTTAAACAACATATTATGCAAGGAAATTTTATCATGTTACAGAAGGATGACCTCAAGCAGGTTGTTTCTGAATTAGTAGAAGAACTGATTGGGAAAAAGTCTCAAACTGACTTGACACCAGAAGAGAGTGACGAATACTATACGCGCGACCAAGTATGCGAACGGCTCCACATCACCTACACCACTTTGTGGCGTATGCAGAAAGAGGGTACAATCATCGTTCACAAGTTAGGTGGACGCAACCTTTACTCAAAAAGGGAGATTACTTCACTTGTGAAATCGAAAGTGCAGGGTTCTGGCTGTAGTGAATTGAATGTATAATCCCAAGAGGAACAATATGGAAGAATTATATATTCGGGTAGGTACTACAATATATAAGGTAGTGCAGCAACCTTTGGTTGATGGTACAACTATCACTCGCCGGATTCAATGGAGCTTTGGCACTATCCGGCAGGACTATGGGAAGAACAACATTCCTCCCATCACAAAGTATAATGGCTTTTGTACGGTGCCGAGTCATATTAACTATCAAAAAGAGGTTGCAGGTTTCTATAACCTTTACGAGCCGATAACCCATATTCCTGTGGAGGGCGATTTCAAGCATATCCGCTCGCTGGTGGAACACATTTTTGGTGAGCAGTATGAGTTGGGAATGGACTATCTTCAACTGCTATACCTAAAGCCCACGCAGAAGCTGCCGATACTTCTGTTGGTTTCGGAAGAACGGAATACAGGCAAGAGTACATTCCTGAACTTCTTGAAAGCATTGTTTCAGGATAATGTTACTTTCAATACGAATGAGGACTTTCGTAGTCAGTTCAATGCCGATTGGGCAGGCAAACTGATGATAGTTGTGGATGAAGTGCTGCTCAACCGCCGTGAGGATAGCGAACGGTTGAAGAATCTTAGCACAGCCCATTCCTATAAAATGGAATCCAAAGGGAAAGACCGTTATGAAGTGCAGTTCTTCGCTAAGTTCGTGCTGTGTTCTAATAACGAGAATTTCCCCGTTTACATTGAGCCGGAGGAAACACGTTATTGGGTGAGAAAGGTTCGCAGATTGGAAAAGGATGATACTTCGTTTCTACAGAAATTGAAAAACGAAATCCCAGCATTTTTGCACTATCTGTTGCATCGTGACTTGACAACCAAAGAAGAAAGTCGAATGTGGTTTTCGCCGTCACTCATACGCACGGAAGCATTGGAGAAAATCATCCGCTGCAACCGGAGCCGCATAGAACTTGACATGGCTGAACTACTGCTCGACATCATGGACTGCATGCTGGTGGATGTGGTGGATTTCTGCATCAACGACCTATTGGCGTTGTTCAACTATTCAATGGTAAGGGTGGAACGCCATCAGGCAAGGAATGTCCTGCAACAGTGTTGGAAACTGGAGCCTGCGCCCAATGCGTTGTCTTATTCCACTTACCAAATATCCGTGTTGCCGGGACAGAAGTATTCCTTATCACCCAAGAAAGTCGGTCGCTTTTACACCGTCACCCGAGAAATTCTGAAAGGCTACCGTTGAGTTTGTTGAATTTGATGAAATATAGGGAGAAACGTATGAACAAGGCTTATATGATTCAACAATAGTCTCAACAGTTTTCAACAGAATTGCTGGCCAAAAAAGAAAAGTAGAATCCTAAACCGTTGGATGCGATTTTTATTTTCCCTTTTGTCGGTACTCTCTCAACAAAGTCAACAAAATCAACGAGAAATAAACAATCACAAGACTTCTAAAATAACAGTCACATGAAGAAAGAAGATTTGATACCAATTATCGCACAGCACAATCCGCTGTTGGCAAATGCGGTCGACAAAATGACAGACTACATTCAAGACAAATGGGCAGCACCGTATCCCTCAAAGGAACAGACGGAAGCGGTCAATGCCTACCTCCGTTCCGTCCATGCGGACGGTGACGGCACGATGAACGAGAACAACATCGCCCACCGCAGGATTGCCACGCAGAAGATAACCATCAATGCCATCCGGGTGCTTGACCATGAACAGCTTGACCGTTTGCAGGATGTGCTGAACCATATCGCAGCGGACAGGGAATACCACATGCCGGAACACGGGTATGGCATGGGCAGGTAGCTGACCGGTGTAACACCTATAAACATCATAGACTATGTGCAAGAACGAACAGACCATACATTACTGCACCATCCTTTCCGCCGGGCAGTGGGATTTCCTTTTGGACGGCAAAGCCGCCATCGACAGGCAGAAGTGCCTGCACAGGCTGATGACCGCCGCCGTGCGGACAAAGGCCGTCCTCCATATCAAGGGCGTTGAGATTGCCTTGGAGGTGGGACAGGCGGCAGCTTCCGATGTGGAACTGGCGGAATACATGGGCTGCAACCGAAAGACCATCGGAAAGCTCATCGACAGTTTCAACAGGCTCGGTATGCTGACCACCCGAACCAACAACCGTACTTCCGTACACACCCTGCATTTCCTGACGGGATGGTATGTGGATGGTGTCCTGTTGACCAATCCCCATTATGTCAAGCCAGCGGCAGTTTCCAAAGGGCAGACAGACGGAGTGCGGACACCATATTCTAATGATACGCCGTCGGAAAACAAGCCGTGTACCGTGCCGGACGGTTGCCAATGCCCAAGACAGGAAGCGGACAGCATGGCAGACGTAGCAGTCGCCCTTTCTTCTTCCCTTTGTTCCTCTGTGGTTTTTGACAGTTCGGATGACAGAGCGGATGCGAAGGACAAAGCCGACAATCCTCATATCGCAGACAACGGCAACGGACAGCATGGGGATGACCCCGTAGAAAGCCCGAAAGAGGCGCAGAACGGCACGATTGGCGGAGCGGATGATACCGACACAGACAGGGTGGATGACGGGCGCACAGCGCAGGATTTCAGCGGTACTCCGTTGGCGTGGCGTGACTGACTGGGCTTGCCCAGATATAGCCCACTATAACTTCTCCGCTGCGCTCCGAAGTTGTGGGCTCTCCCGAGGGGCTTATGGCTCTGCCCTAAGAACCCGGCAAGGACTTTCAGCCCTGTGCAACCCGACCAAAGAGTGACCCCCTCTTTGGAAACTCCGCTTAGTGGCTTCCACCCCTAAGAACCCGGAGCAGGAAGTGACCCTCTCCCTGCCCCCACCGATTAAGGCTCTGCCCTAATAACCCGAAGTGAAACTCAAAATACAGAAAGCCTATGGCACAGAAGACATCCATCAACATCAAGCCGTGCAACATCGGCAGCAGCGAAGCGCACAACAGGCGGACAGCGGAATACATCACCAATATCCGCAAGGAGAAGTTCTACATCCGTACCGACATCATGGCAGGAAACGAGGCATGGGTATCACCTGATTTCGGTGAAGCCACGCTCACCGACCGCTACAATCAGATAGCCGCTATGGTCAAGGAAAAGACAGGACGGGCGATGCAGACCAAAGACCGGGAAAGGGTGAACAAGAAGACTGGTAAGGTGACCATAGTCCGTGGCAGCACTCCGCTCAAGGAGGGCGTGGTCGTCATCAAGGACGACACCACGATGGAGCAACTGCGGCACTTCTGCGAGGTGTGTAAGCAGAGTTGGGGAATCACAGCCCTGCAAGTGTTCATCCACCGTGACGAGGGACATTACGGAACACCCGGCGACAATGCCACATGGAAGCCCAACCTCCACGCCCACATCGTATGGGACTGGATGAACCACGACACGGGCAAATCCTGCAAACTGGACGAGAAAGCCATGAGCGAGATGCAGACCGTTTTGGCTGAGTGTCTGGAAATGGAAAGGGGCACCTCAAAGGAGGTGACGGGAAAGGAACATCTGGAGCGCACGGACTTCATCATCGCCAAGCAGAAACAGGAAGCGGAACAGGCGAAAGCCGCAAGGCAAGCCGCCATCGCCGCCAAGGAGAAAGCCGAAGCGGAACTTATGTTTGTGGAGGGCGAGAGCAAGGCGAAAGAACAATACAGCCTTTCCCTCGACAGCGAGATTGCCGAAAAGGAGAAGCAACTCAAGGACGAGCGCAAGGCGAAAGTGGACAGCATACTGGACAGTGTCGGCAGTCTTGTGGGGGTCGGTAAATCCGCAGCGGTCGAAAAGGAAAATGCCAAGCTGAAAGCCGAGAACGAGCGCATGAAGAAAGCCTTTGCCGAAGCCGTAAAGGACAAGGTGGAGGAACGGACAAAGGCATTGGTCGCAGAAAAGCAGAAAGCCGAAACGGAACGTGACAGGGCTTTGGTGCAGAGCCGTTCACTTGCCATTGATAGGGACAAGGCGGTACGGCAGCTTCAGGAGCAGAAAGACAACGAGCGACAGCGCATCAGCCAAGCGGTAAACCAAGCCACGGCAGAGAAAGACAAGACCATCCGCCTGTTGCAGAGTACGCTGAAAGCGAGCAGGCATGTCCTAAGCCTGTTTGCGGATATGCTCTACAAGGCAAGTGAGGTTTTCCGGCGAGCCATTGATGCGATTATCCATTTCGGTACGGAACAGCACAAGTCCATCTTTGCACCCTCCGAAGCCGCCGACATCAAGAGCGTGATGCAGGAGTACGGGGAAACGACCGAACAGCAGAATGCGGTCGGCGCATGGCTCTGTGATTATGCGGAGAGCCGACAGCCGTTTGACGAAATAAAACATCGCCATACACTCAAAGAGGTTGGCGATGTGGCAGAAGGTAAGTATGATTGGAAAATAGAGAGTATACAACAAAGATTACAAAGATGATATTGGATCTAAATATCATCCAAATCGCTTTGAATTTTGGCTTCTACATTTTGAGAATCACGATAGCGAATCAGCACCATACCTTCGTAAACCCCAGAGGATTTTTCAATTGAAAGTTGTATATCTCCACCTGTCACTTCCCATGCACTACCATATACAACTGTTCCTTGATGGACTTCTGCCATTAAAGCAGTATTGGAATCAGAAAGGGCTGGATTTTTTTCTTTTGAGATAGACGGCTTACCATATTTGCGAGTATACAAATCTTTATAGTAGTCATAGGTGTTAACGAGAGTGTTCCATTCTCCGCTCGGTTCAAACAACACAACTACAGCAAAAACATTTTTCCCATCGTCTGTAGCAGTTACACCTACAGTCGCTTCACTGCCAGTAAAATCCCCTGTAAACAAAGAGATATTGTTTTCCTGCCCGATAGAAGTAAATCCTTTGGTTTTTAGTTTTTGACAAAACTCGGTCATGCTTCCTTCAATAGGAATCCCTTTGAATGAAAGGTGTTCTTGTGCCATGATGTTAATGACAGCTAAGAATACGGCTAAAGAGGCTAGAATCTTTTTCATAATTTATGATGGTTGATTTGTTATAGTTACAAATTTACTCATTTTTAGCCATATAGCAAATTATTTTAGCAATAATCGTCAATTCCATCTTCACCATCCCATTCTAAACCTTGGGCTAATGTAAAAGCCTTTCGTGCGCCCTGTTCCTCAAAGAATGTTTGTCCCTCGTGAATATATTTATCACCTTCAAATGACACAGTAATCAAAGAGAATTTCTTGATGCCATCATCTGCATGGGTTCTGATTAAAAGGGAGTCCCCTTTCAAGGCGAAATCGTCAATATAATGAGTGGAATATTCATTCTTGGTAACGATAGCCCCTTTTTTAAGCATCTTGGAATATGTTTCCAATGGTTCTTCATCCCAACGAATTGGGCATAGCGGAAATTCTGTCGGTGTACGCCAATACTTTTGCATCGCAGTCGGTGATAGCGATTCAGTCAGAATGTCTTGCTTGTATTCTACGGCAGAGAATTCTGATTGGCTACTGGGTACAGAACTGTATTTAGAAAATGGCTCAATGTGTTCGTGGCGTTTGGTCGGTGCATAAATCCACTCGCCCATAGTACCATTGCTTGTGTTTGTTGGGGCAGATGGTGTTTCCGCCCATAATTTCAAGCGTTCATATGAAGCCTTTGCTTCCTCGGCGGAAACAGTCCGCATCCATGCAAAGTTTGGGTTGTCATTGGCAAATTCCTGTATGATTGAAGGGTCGTTTATGAATGCTTCAATACTCCCACATAGAAACTCTATTCTCTTTCTTGTAATAGGATTTAGCAAAACATTTTCCAACTTTGTTAACCACCTTAGATTTTGAGGGCGATTGTTTCGTCTATTGGTGTCTATATGGTCAACAACATGTTGGGGTGTAGGTGGCTCCCCTAAGAAAGCATAGGCAACAATGCGATGTACTCTTTCGCCGCCAATAATCATATATCCAGTTTGTTCATTAGCTTTTCCGAATGTCCAAATATCATCTTCTTTCCTCACTCTTTTACCTATGCGAGAATGGCGCAATACCGCCCCATTGTCACGGACAGAGTAGGTTTCACCTTTGTAGATGCAATCCTTAACCTCCTTATAATCATCCAATAAATTTCTCATTATTACCTCCGTCCAAATCTGTCATAGGTTTCAAAAGCTAACAGCAAAACTTTTCTCCATTCGTCTTGTGTCTTGTAATCCAGCTTTACATTTACACAGACTGACCCATAGACGACATTAGTGCAGACTTCGACTTCACAGTTATTCGTGCTGTCGTGGACTACTCCAATAGGAAGCGCAAGGTTGTTGCCGATTCGCTCTTGGAGAGTGTCTCCGATGGTGAAAGTTATGAAATAGTCGGGCAATCCAAAATCTGGTGTAGCACAATCTTCATAGCCAGAATCGTCCAATTTACAGAAGATAATTGTAGACGGTTTTCCCAATTCTCGCAATATATTCGGTACGACCTCAAAGAATTGTGATACTGCCTTTTGCTTTTTTACATCAGCCCCACTCATTTCTTCTTCATTTATCAATTCAAGGTCATCGGCAAGCTCTTTGAAAAAGTTCTGCCTTAAAACCTTTGATATTTGTTTAAGCTGTACGATGTCAATTTTGCTGCGCTTGAATATGTCATACACATTGTTCCTTTGGCAGCAAATCAATCGTGCAAACTCTGTGATTGGAATTTGCTGTTTCCTCACCTCCTTTTCGATGAGTTTGCCAATGGTTAATTTTTCGCTTTCCATATTGCATAATATTTATGGATACAAAGTTACAGAACAAAATATACGCAAAGAAAAAATAGGTGTATCATGTTATTGTGCATAATGTATTAATTTCAAGAATACTCAATAATTCCCCGACAAGTTATTGCGGTCTCATCTTATCCCTTACACGAATAATCGCAATGATTTATTTAAAGGCCAGATTTAGCCACTCTTTCTATTTAAAAATCTATAAAAACTCTCTGTAATTTCATGGAATTGCAAAAGGCCATTATTACAGAGTTTCGCCTCAAAAAGGTCACCTGAAGGTCACTGTATATAAGAATCAAGCACTTACAAATATTTGTAAGTGCTTGATTCTTAGTGTGGACCAGCCAGGGCTTGAACCTGGGACCTCCAGATTATGAGTCTGTTGCTCTAACCAACTGAGCTACAAGTCCGAGCTATGAGAATTTCTTCTTAGCAGGTGCAAAAGTAGAACATTTCTTTGAGATTTGCAAAGAATCACACCCAAAATTTGATAAAAAGATTTAATTCACTTATTCGTAAGGATTTAAATTGTATTTTTGTACTTCACTAATTAATTGATAATAGCCGTATGGCACATACAAAACAGGAAACCGCCTTTACAGGGCTGACAAATAAAGAAGTTCTTGAAAGTAGGGAGAAATTCGGGATGAATCTCCTGACACCCCCTAAACGTCCTTCTATGTGGAAACTTTATCTCGAAAAGTTCCGCGACCCGGTGATACGCATCCTTCTCGTTGCAGCATTCTTTTCACTAGTCATAGCCATCATTGAAGATGAATATGCCGAAACTATCGGAATATTCTTCGCTATATTTCTGGCTACCGGCATCGGGTTCTATTTTGAATATGATGCAAACAAGAAGTTTGATTTGTTGAACGCCGTAGGTGAAGAAACGCCCGTCACGGTCATGCGTAACGGCAAAATACAAGAGATTCCGCGCAAAGACATCGTTGTGGGAGACATCGTCATATTAAATACCGGCGAAGAGGTGCCGGCAGACGGCATCTTGTTGGAAGCTATTTCCATGCAGATTAATGAATCCAACCTGACCGGAGAATTAATGGTGAACAAAACGGTCAACGAAGAATTATTTGATGATGAGGCCACATATCCCAGCAACACCGTCATGCGTGGAACAACAGTAGTGGACGGTCACGGCATGATGCGCGTAGAGCACGTAGGCGATGCGACAGAAATCGGCAAAGTGGCTCGCCAGGCAACAGAGCAGAGCCAAGAACAGACTCCATTGAATATTCAATTAACAAAGCTGGCCGATTTCATCGGTAAAATCGGCTTTACCATTGCCACACTGACCTTTATTATCTTCACGGCCAAAGACCTTTATGGATATTTGAGCATGAACGAGATAACCGGCTGGCAGCAATGGGTGCATATCGCCCGTATTGTTTTAAAATATTTCATGATGGCCGTTACCCTGATAGTGGTCGCCGTTCCCGAAGGTTTACCGATGAGTGTTACTCTCAGCCTTGCACTGAATATGCGCCGTATGCTGAAAACGAACAACCTTGTCCGAAAAATGCATGCCTGCGAAACAATGGGAGCCATCACCGTCATCTGTACAGACAAGACCGGCACACTGACACAGAATCTGATGCAAGTGCATGAAGCAAAGCTCGACACCTCCAAAGCAGACTTGATAGCTGAAGGCATCAGTGCCAATTCCACGGCTTTCTTGGAAGAAGCAGAGGCCGGAAAGAAACCTTCCGGTGTAGGAAACCCGACCGAAATCGCTTTATTGTTGTGGCTTAACGAGCAGGGAAAGAATTACATGGAGCTGCGTGAAAGAGCGACTGTTGTCAACCAGCTCACATTCTCCACCGAACGTAAATATATGGCTACGTTGGTCGACTCTCCCATCCAGCAAAAAAGAGTGCTATATATAAAAGGTGCGCCCGAAATTATAATGGGTAAATGCAATCTGAGCCCTGATGCCATTGCACAATATAATGCCGACCTGCTTGCCTATCAAAACAAGGCCATGCGTACTTTGGGATTGGCTTATAAATATATCCCCGAAGGCGTCGGAGAGGATTGTTCTGAATTAGTGAATGAAGGCGGAATGACTTTCCTCGGTATTTTTGCCATCAGTGACCCCATTCGTCCCGATGTACCCGAAGCTGTTGGCAAATGTCAGTCAGCCGGTATCGGTGTGAAGATTGTAACCGGTGATACTCCGGGAACTGCTACCGAAATTGCCCGCCAAATCGGATTATGGAAACCCGAAGACTCGGAACGCAACCGAATCACAGGGGTGGAATTTGCTGCTTTAAGCGACGAAGAAGCACTCGACCGTGTGCTCGACCTGAAAGTAATGAGCCGTGCGCGCCCGATGGACAAACAACGCCTGGTGCAGCTGCTCCAGCAAAAAGGTGCGGTAGTTGCTGTTACCGGTGATGGAACCAACGATGCCCCCGCTCTCAACCACGCACAAGTGGGACTTTCGATGGGAACAGGAACTTCTGTCGCAAAAGAAGCCAGCGATATTACACTGCTGGATGACTCTTTCCACAGTATCGCCACTGCCGTCATGTGGGGACGTTCGCTCTACAAAAACATTCAACGCTTCATTGTCTTCCAACTGACAATCAATGTAGTGGCGTTGGCAAGTGTATTGCTCGGTGCCTTTCTGGGAACGGAACTTCCGCTGACTGTCACTCAAATGTTATGGGTAAACCTCATTATGGATACTTTTGCTGCCATGGCACTGGCTTCCATACCGCCCAGTCCCGATGTTATGAACGAAAAGCCGCGCAAGACCAATGACTTTATCATCACCAAGGCTATGCGCAATAATATATTAGGTGTAGGACTTGCATTTTTGGTTATACTGATGTCACTCATCGTAGGTATCAGACAACTTCCCGCCTCACAAACAGAGTGGGCTCTTACCTGCTTCTTCACTATCTTTGTAATGCTTCAGTTCTGGAATCTGTTCAACGCCAGTGTTTTCGGAACCAACCATTCTGTATTTAAAGATTCACGCCATGCACTGGGTATGCTCAGTGTAGCGGTTATCATACTGATAGGTCAGATATTCATTGTCGAATTCGGAGGAAAAGTATTCCGCACCGTACCGCTGAACCTGACCGAATGGATTATAATCGTCACCGCTACCTCTTTAGTGCTGGTAGCAGGTGAAATCTACCGACTGATAAAACGGTTGCAAACAAAAAAGTCAATTAGGTAAAAGAACATAAAGAGTTATGGACAGTAAGATTAAAAATGTTATTTTCGATTTAGGTGGAGTATTAATAAATCTGGATTTTGACAGTTGTCTGAATGCATTCCGCACAGCAGGATTCACCAACATAGAAGAGCAAGTTCGTCAAATGCAAGGTAATGGAGTATTTTCCCGATTCGAGTTGGGAGAAATCTCACCCGAAGAGTTCAGGGATGCCATCCGCAAAGAAGCCGATGAATCGTTGACCGACCGCAAGATAGATGATATGTGGAACCTGATGCTACTGAATATTCCCCGCGAAAAGTTGGATTTACTGTTAGAGCTGCGCGAACGCTACATGGTTTACCTGCTTAGCAACACCAACCAAATCCATTGGGATTATGCCGGTGAAGAAATGTTTAACTACCGAGGTTTTCGAGCTGACGATTTCTTTGAAGACACCTTTCTTTCTTTCAAAATGCATTTGGCTAAGCCCGATAAGGCTATCTATGAGAAAGTAATGAAAGAGGCAAATATTCTTCCTGAGGAAACGTTCTTTATAGATGATTCGGAAACTAACTGCCGGGCAGCAGCGGCACTTGGCATTCAAACCCACCACTACCATATCGGTGAAGATTTAAGTTTATTATTCGACTAATGGAAATTATATCAGACATAAACCATCCGGCACTTCCCCCATCGGTTGCCACCATCGGCTTTTTTGACGGGGTGCATCGCGGTCACCATTTCCTCATCGACCAAGTAAAGGAAGTGGCTGTAAAAGAAGGATTATGTTCTGCGTTAGTCACCTTTCCGGTACATCCCAGACAGGTGATACAAACCTCTTATTGCCCCCAACTCCTCTCCTCTCCTCAAGAGAAATTAAACTTATTGAAAACAACAGGTACTGATTATTGCATCCTGCTTCCGTTTACACATGAATTGTCATTGCTTTCTGCACGCAAATTCATGCAATTGCTACGCGACAAATTCAATATCCGCATACTGGTAATAGGCTACGACCACCGCTTCGGTCACAACCGAAGTGAGAGTTTTGAAGATTATTACCGTTATGGAGAAGAACTCGGTATATATATAGTACGCGCGCGCGAATATACCGACAGTGAAAATAAAATCAGTTCTTCCGTCATCCGACGGTTGCTAAAAGAAGGAGACGTAACCCATGCCTCTCAGTTCTTGGGATACAATTATTATTTAGACGGAACCGTTGTCGACGGTTATAAAGTCGGCCGTAAGATAGGCTTTCCTACCGCAAACCTAAAAGTAGATTATCCCGAAAAACTCATTCCTTCGGAAGGAGTATACGCCGTATATGTACATATAGAAGGGAAAAGATGGGCAGGGATGTTGAACATAGGGCATCGTCCTACCATGAATAATGGAAAAGACCTCAGCATCGAAGTGAACATCCTTCATTTTTCGGATAATATCTATCACAAAAAAATGTGCATTGAGTTCGTCCAATATCTGCGTCCCGAAGAAAAGTTCGATAACATTGAAAGCCTTATCTGCCAAATGCACAAGGACAGAGAAGAAGCCGCAAAGATTCTATTATAGAACTATTCCCGCCTCACAACAAAGTGTCTTTTTTACCGGCATTTCCTACCCCAAACACATAAAAACAGCATCCTCATCCTCTTTCATCCCCACAAACAACGAGAAAGGATATATTTTTATCGAATTTCGATAATTTTTTCTCGTTTTTCTTTGGTGATATAAAAATAAGATGTACATTTGCATATCGATAAACGATAAATGAATATCGAATAACAAACACAAGTAGAACATTAAAACACAAAGTAAAATGAAAAGGTCAGTATTGAAATCAGGTTTAGCAGCAGCAATTGCAACAGTAATGATGAGTTGTACAACAGCAGCGCACGCACAAACAACAGGAAACACGAAGTACATTTATTGTCAAGACGACACAAACACAACAGTGTACACACTGAATGAAGACGGCAAAACATTAACACGCAAAGTGAAATATGAGTACAAACGCAATGAAACAGGACAAGTAATTGAAAAGAAAGCGTATCGCTGGGATGCCTGTCGCGAAATCTGGAAGCCGGCTTACTTGCTTACAGTAACTCCCGGAATATCTGAAACGAAACTGAGCTACACTGAATGGAACGCCAAGAAAAGTGCCTTTAATGACAACAAACAAGAAACAATTTACCGTGAAGACTGCAACACAAACTTGCTGGCCGACACACAAAACAAAAAGTAACAAGAACTTAAAAATCCATTAAGATGAAAGCATTCAAACGTATTTTCGCCGCAGCTACCCTATTGGTAACCACCGGCCTCGCTTCCGAAGTCAATGCACAAGTGCCTTTGGAAGACTTCTTTAAGAACCCCGAAAAAGTGGGTTATCAAATCTCTCCGGACGGCAAATACTTCTCGTATATGGCACCGTATGAAAACCGCCTCAACCTGTTCGTACAGGAAATCGGTTCGGACAAGACAACCCGAATTACTTCGGAAACAGCACGTAACCTGGCAGGAAGTATGTGGGCAAATGGTCATCGGATTCTTTACATAAAAGATACTGCCGGAGACGAGAATTATCAACTTTACGGAGTCAATGTAGACGGAACAGAACCTAAAGCATACACTGCTTTTCCCAACGTAAGAACTCAAATCATTGACCCGCTGGAGAATATCGACTCACTGGTCATTATCGGTCTGAACAAACGTAATCCACAGGTCTTCGACCCCTATCGACTCAACCTCAATACAGGCGAACTGACCCAACTGGCTGAAAACCCCGGAAACATTCAGGGATGGATGACCGACCACGACGGTAAGTTGCGTGTAGCCCTGGCTATTGTAGACGGAGTGAATACCCAAATTTTATACCGTGAAACAGAAGAACAACCATTCCGCCCGGTATTGACTACAAACTTCAAAGAAACAGTCAACTTCGCTACTTTCACTCCCGACAATAAGATGGTATATGCCTTGACTAACATCGGTCGCGACAAAACCGCCCTTGTTCTGATGGATCCTGCCACCTGCGAAGAAAAGGAAGTGCTTTACACCAATGACAAATATGATATTTCCGGATTGGGCTATTCCGAACTGAAGAAAAAACTGACTTCCGTATCCTGTACCGGACACAAAGGAATAATCCGTCACTATTTCGACAAAGACGAAGAGGCTATCCGCACCAAACTGGAACAAAAACTAAAAGGTTATGATATAGGCACTACCAGCCAAGACAAAAGTGAAAACATCCGCATGATTTATGCCGGCAGTGACCGCACGTATGGCACTTACTATACCTATAATGTAAAAGAAGACAAACTGACAAAGGTGGCCGATGCTGCTCCCTGGATTAAAGAAGAAGAGATGGTTGCCATGACTCCCATCACTTATACCAGCCGTGACGGACTGACCATCGAAGGATATCTCACTCTGCCGAAAGGCTATACAATGGAAACTGCAAAAAAACTGCCGGTAGTGGTGAATCCTCACGGGGGTCCATGGGCACGCGACACTTGGGGATATAACCCTGAAGTACAGTTCCTTGCCGCACGCGGTTATGCCGTATTGCAAATGAACTTCCGCGGTTCCACCGGTTACGGACGCAAATTCACCGAATTGGGTTACAAACAATGGGGACAGACCATGCAGAATGACATTACCGACGGTGTGGAATGGTTAATCAAGCAAGGAATAGCCGACCCGAAACGGATTGCCATCTACGGAGCAAGTTACGGCGGTTATGCAACACTGGCAGGTGTCACTTTCACCCCCGACCTTTATGCTTGTGCCATCGACTATGTGGGAGTTGCAAATCTGTTTACTTTCATGCAGACCATTCCTCCATATTGGAAACCATTGCTGGACATGATGTACGAAATGGTGGGCGACCCGGTGAAAGATAAGGAAATGATGGAAAAATATTCTCCGGTGTTCCACGTAGATCAGATTAAAGCCCCGCTCTTCGTGGCACAAGGAGCCAATGACCCACGCGTGAACAAAGCCGAGTCCGACCAGATGGTGGAAGCGCTGAAGAAACGTGGCATCGAAGTAGAATATATGGTAAAAGACAACGAAGGACATGGCTTCCACAACGAAGAGAATAAATTTGATTTCTATCGCGCCATGGATAAATTTCTGAGTATTCATTTAAAGAAATAATAATCATAAAAACAAATTAAGATGGGACGCACGATTAAATTAATACTTTACTATTTTGCTTATCAGTTTGCTGTAGCCATTCCGGGAATGTTCGGATACACAATATGGAAATGCTTTGAAACGCAAAGTTTCGACCTGCATAATGCCCCTACTTCTTTGGCCATTATCCTTTCACTGTTGGGAACCCTGCTCATGGCATGGCATCTGATACATTATAAATATGTAAAACTGGACAAACAGACTCTTGCGTCCCTGCCTCTTAAACCTACCTGTCTCTACATCCTTATGGGAGCAGCCGCCATTATATGGATGAACTGGCTGAGCGAGATGGTCCATCTCCCCAATATAGCCGAAAACGTCTTTGCACAAATGAAAAACAATGTATTCGGTATTTTGAGCGTATGTATCATCGCTCCTATATTTGAAGAAATCTTTTTCCGTGGTGCCATCGAAGGATACTTGCTGCGCAAATGGGAGAATCCCCGTTGGGCCATCCTTGTGTCAGCCCTTATCTTCGGATTGATACACATGAATCCGGCACAGATACTTTTCGCCTTTCTGTTCGGTATTATCTTAGGAGAGCTTTATTACCGTACCGGCAGCCTGCTTCCAAGCATCATTCTTCACTTTATCAATAATACTCTGTCATTGATACTGATGAATGTTTTTGAAGAGAAAGATACCCTGACCGATATTTTAGGAAACACCACTGCCGTTCATGTATGGGGAATGACAGGAATCGCCATCTTCTGCCTCACATTCCTGTTATTCAAAAAAGAGGTGAAACCCGTGCAGTGGGCGGTAGAAGCGACCGAACCTGTTCCTGCGGAAGAAACCAACCCACAAAATTGATTAATCCAATAATAAAATATAACGATGAAAAAGAAACTGAATCTGCTTTGTGCCATGATATTTGCCGTCTTATTACTCTCCTTGTCCGAGAATATCTATTCCATGGTATGGGGAGCCATCGAAGGTGGGAAAGCCGGTATGGAAAATAAGGCAGGAGAAATAAATAACCTCCATCCGCTGATGTTGCTCCCGGACAATCTGAGTAGCACTTCTGACTCTATATACAATGAGATGACCGGAAAGAATGTACCGATATGGCAGATACAATCCATGGTGACTGTCGACACCGATGCACCCGGTTGGTTGGCCCTTATCAACACCCTTCTTAGTTTCATCCTCATCATTTTCGGCATCAAAGCTGTCCTGCAATTCATCAAGTTCATCCGCAATATCAACCGCTCGGACATCTTCTGCTGGGCAAATGTAAAACTGTTGCGCAAGTTAGGCACCTCTTTGCTGATTACTTTCGCCACCACTTTGACCAGCACTTATATGCACACTTGGCAACTTTCGCAAGTATTGAAGATACCCGGTTATTCTTATAACTGGCTCAACCCCTTTTCACACTCCAGTCTTTTGCTTGGCGTACTGGCATTCGTCATTGCCGAAGTATTTGCCATCGGACTGAAAATGAAAGAAGAACAAGACCTCACCATTTAAATATAGAACAACTATGAAAGAGAAGAGCAAAGAGCATTCTTTAAAAGAAATGAAACTGATTATGACTTGTCTCACCATCATCTGTTTCTGTTGCACATTCATCACTATCTTTCAAAACGCAATATTGTGTTTCGAATTGGGAACCAATCGGGCTGCCATAGATGCCGGAAAAGCAGCGGCATCCGAACAATTTATCTGGCAAGCATTTCCACAAGGTATCACTTTATTATCCATGGCTGTATGCAGTGTTTTTATCTATCTGATGCTCCGCAATGTAAAGCGCAATCTGATATTTGTAAGAGCCAACGCCAATCTGATATATTATATCGGTCTTATTATCGAGTTTAACGGAATTCTGCAAGCTATCCTGAATGAGTTCGCTCCTGTAACAAACCCAAGACAAACCTATATGATATATATCCTTATTGGAGTATTCATCATCTTTATCGGATACCTGTTCCAGATAGGCATCCGCATGAAAGAGGAACAAGAATTAACCATTTAAGGAACAACCGCCATGAAAGAAAAAGATAAAAAAACTATTTCGATAGTTTGCCTGATAGCCGGTTTCATAATAACACTGTTTGTTGTCCAACTCATCTATACACTTACGTTACGCCAATGGCTGGATCACAAAACAGCAAAAGCCTTTCTTAATATCGGATGGATATACTTCTGTATGTATGTCTATTACAGACTGAGCAAACGCTATACTTCGTGGTGGAACTCGCTAAAAAGAAAAGACAACGAATAATTAAAACCTGAACTATGCCGATAATAGTAAATTTAGACGTAATGATGGCGAAACGAAAGATTTCGCTGGGAGAACTGGCCGAGAAGATTGATCTCACCCCGGCCAATCTCTCTATCCTGAAAACCGGAAAAGCAAAAGCTATCCGCTTCTCCACACTGGAAGCTATCTGCAAAGAATTAGACTGCCAGCCCGGAGACATTCTGGAGTATCGTGAAGAGAATGAATAACCTGACAGGCAACACAGACACTCTAACATAAATTCTCTCATACCTGCCCCCTCATAACTCTTACAGTGGGAAGGAATAAAGGATTGCATTGAGCAATCCTTTATTATTCTCTCCGGCACCTTTTAGTCAATTTTCTATAAATTGTACTGTCCGATCAAACAAATATTTCATATATGCCATATAATCCCATGATTATCCGTATCTTTGTAACGAATTAGATATTTGAAATAAATGAAGACATTTGAAGAGTTAGGCGTTTCCCCCGAAATCAGGAAAGCAATAGAAGAAATGGGTTATGAAAACCCGATGCCTGTACAAGAAGAAGTTATACCGTATTTACTCGGTGAAGGAAACGATGTAGTGGCCCTGGCACAAACAGGGACTGGAAAAACAGCCGCATTTGGTCTGCCGCTAATCCAGAAAATTAATGTAAAAAACCGCGTACCGCAAGCGTTAATTCTTTGCCCCACACGCGAACTGTGCTTGCAAATCGCAGGTGATCTGAATGATTACTCCAAGTATATTGACGGACTGAAAGTCCTTCCCGTATACGGCGGTTCATCCATCGAAAGCCAAATACGCATGCTCAAAAGCGGAGTGCACATTATTGTCGCAACTCCCGGACGACTTATTGACCTGATGGAACGAAAAGTAGCCAAACTAGATACCATCGGTAATGTAGTAATGGACGAAGCAGACGAAATGCTGAACATGGGATTTACCGACAGCATCAACTCTATTCTTGAAAAAGTACCCGAAGACCGAAATACACTGATGTTCTCGGCTACCATGAGTCCCGAAATCTCACGCATCTCCAAACAATACTTACGTAATGCAAAAGAGATTACCATCGGAACCAAAAATGAAGGAAGCAAAAACGTAAACCACATTGCATACGTGGTACACGCGAAAGATAAATATGCAGCGCTGAAACGCATTGCCGATTATTATCCGCAAATTTACGGTATTATATTCTGCCGTACCCGCAAGGAGACACAGGAAATTGCCGACAAATTGATACAGGACGGTTATAATGCCGACTCGTTACACGGCGAGCTGAGCCAGGCACAGCGCGACCTGGTGATGCAGAAATTCCGTCAACGTCACCTGCAACTGCTGGTTGCCACCGATGTGGCTGCCCGCGGACTGGACGTAAATGACCTGACACACGTCATCAACTACGGTCTGCCCGATGATACCGAAAGCTATACCCACCGAAGCGGACGTACCGGACGCGCCGGAAAGACAGGTATCTCTATCGCTATCATCAACTTACGCGAAAGGGGAAAGATGCGCGAAATAGAACGTATCATCAACAAAAAGTTCATTGTGGGCGAAATGCCAACCGGCAAGCAAATCTGTGAACAGCAGCTCATCAAGCTGATTGATGACATAGAAAAGGTAAAAGTAAACGAGGAAGAAATCGAATCTTTCCTACCGGGTATTTACCGCAAACTGGAATGGCTCTCGAAAGAAGATTTGATAAAGCGCGTAGTGTCTATGGAATTCAACCGCTTTTTAGAGTATTACAGTAATGCACCCGAAATTGAAACGCCGACCGTAACCGACCGCCGCGGTGAACGCGAACCCAGAGAACGCAAGGAACACGGCAGCAGTCGCGAAAAGACAGAACGCAAAGCAGAAAAGGGATATACACGCCTTTTCCTGAATTTAGGCAAGACAGACGGCTTCTATGCCAACCAAATTATTGAGCTGATTAACCGCAACATGAAGAAGCAGCGCACCACTATCGGAAGAATAGACCTGATGCAAAACTTCTCTTTCTTTGAAGTGGCGGAGAAGCAGGCAAATGATGTTATCAGCGCCCTTAATAAAGTCAACCTGAACGGACGCAAAGTAGTAGTGGAAGTAGCAGGTGAAAACAGTGGAAAAAGCGATAACGGAGGACGCAAAAACAGCAGTTCTCGAAAATCGGCTTCTACTAAGGAGAAAACCGCCAAGTCCGCTTCTCCCAAGGCAGCAAAGGAAAGAAAGCTTAGCCGTGCCGAACGCGGATATACCGAAGAGCGCGGTCCGAAGAAGCAAGATGACTGGAAACAGTTTTTCAACAGCGACAACAGCAAGAAAAAAAGCAGCAAACTGAAAGGGGAAGAACCCGACTTTAACGAAGAAGGCTGGGCACGCAGAAAAAAACAAAAATAAAACCGTTTATAAGAGAAAAAAGGGAGTGTCAAAAACTGATGGTACTCCCTTTTTTTATCACCAAAACATGCGGGAAAAACAATAAGCATTCCTCACCCCAAAATGCTTACTCCACTAATTTCAATTCATTAATCAAACGCGTAGACTTTCCATATTTCTCAATCATATAAAGTACATAGCGAATATCCACCCCAATACAACGCTGTAAATTGGGTTCATAAATAATATCACTGCTCATCGCTTCCCAATTCCCATCAAAAGCTAATCCTATCAGCTCTCCATTTCCATTAAACATACCGCTGCCGGAATTTCCTCCTGTAATATCATTATCGGAAATAAAACAAACATTCATATTTCCATCTTCTGCCGCATAACGACCAAAATCTCTGTTCTCCAGCAAATCAATGACGGAGGGAATGACTTCGAAATCGCTATCGCCTTTGTATTCACGTATCTTATCGAAGATACCCTTGATCGTTGTATAATAAGTATATTCTAATGCATCTTTTGGCGAGTATCCGCCAATCATTCCGAAGCTGAAACGCATGGTAGAGTTAGCATCCGGGTAAAAATCCTTATCTGATTCCATCTCACGCACAGCCTCATTAAGTAAACGCTCATTCTTTTCTATTTTCATATTATCATCATCTGCAGCCGCACTGAGTTCGTAAGATTTCACCAACATATCAATGACAAACGAAATAGCCGGGTCTTCAAAAAGAACATAAGTACTGTCCTTTTTCACTACACGTTCAAATCCTCGGGGAGTATCCAATTCTGTGTGGCTGTATAAATCGTCCACATACGCCTGATAATCACCTTTGAACTTCTTTTCTATAGTAGCATAAGTTTCCGAAAGGCTCTCCGGCTCTACTACTGCCGCATATTCTTTAAGCATAGCCACAAAAACTTTCTTATCAATGTCCAAATCAATATTGGCATAAAGTTCCAACAATTGACGAACCCTCTCTTCCAAAACCGATTTTTCCGCTTCAAAATCAAAGTTCAGGACAGACCATGCAGCAGTAACCAACTCGGGACCATTGGCAAAACATTCACCAAAATAAGCCATTGCACGGGCATTCTTATAACGATTGCGATAACTGTCTTCCAACTCCGTCAATATCCCGGCATACTTGTTTCGTTCTTCCGGCTTCCGATGAATCCATTCCGTCAGTTGATGTTCCAACCGACGTTTTTTCCCGATAATATTCAGCTTTTTAATAGACTGATTCATACCAATGCTATTCTTCCAATAGTTGGCACTTTGAGCATACTTCGAAGCATATTTTATACGAACAGCATCACTTTTCTCCATTGCATCTTTCCAAATAGCCTGTTTGATAGCACGAACATCTATTCTTGCCATATTATCGGCATTCATACGTTCTTCCACACCATAAGAAGACAAATAACGGCTGGTAGTCCCGGGATAACCCATCGTCATACAAAAAGAACCTTCCTTATAACCTGCCAAGGAAATAGGAGCATAATAATCAGGATGATAAGGAACATTATCTTTAGAATAAGCTGCCGGTTCGTTATGAGTATCCGCATAGATACGAAAAACGGAAAAGTCTCCGGTATGCCTCGGCCAAACCCAGTTATCGGTATCTCCCCCAAACTTGCCAACCGAAGAGGGAGGAGCATAGACTAAGCGAACATCATAATAATCCTTATACACAGACAGATAATATTCATTGCCGGCATAGAAAGACGAAACAACTGCCCGCAGTAAAGTGTCATTCTTCACTGCTTCGTCAGCAATCAGTGTAGAAAGAGAGTCTACAATCAAAGAACGATTATCTTCAGTCACATCTTGCGGTAAGGCCTGTAAAATGCGCTCTGTCACATCTTCGGTACGAACAAGAAAACTGACAAATAAATCGGGATTGGGAAGTTCGTCCGATAACGAATCGGCCACAAAACCATTACGCAGGTAGTCATGCTTCACCGTGCTATGCTGCCGGATAGCATCGAAACCACAATGATGATTGGTGAACACCAAACCATCCGGAGAGACAACCACTCCGGAACAGAAACCTCCAAAACTGACCACAGCATTGGAAAGTGCAGCACCGCCGGGATTATATAATTGCCTGGGAGTAAGATTCAACCCCATATCTTTCATCACTTGTTTAGTCTGCTTGCTCAGGCAGCAAGGCAACCACATACCTTCATCAGCCCATATATATATAGGTAAGAAGACGAGCAACATCAATATTTTTTTCATGGCACGAGTGTTTTGCTTGGTGTCCTGTCTTTATTCCACCACTAATTTCAGTTTCTTTGCTCCGACACGGGCTTTCAGCCATTCGGTTATCTTTTCCTGTTCCTTCTCGCTGGGGTGCTTCGCAAATTTCATCAAAACCAAAGTTAATGTATCCATGCGTGTCGAATCAACGGAAAGTTCTACTGTTTTTGCCATTGCAATGGTTTCGGCCGACGGATAAAGCACCTTCAGTTCGGGAATGATTTTCTTGTCTACCGCATTATAAGCGGCATAAACTTTCAATTCTTCTTCCAGCTCATGTATCTTGTTCTGTTGCTCCAACAAACGCTTTTCACTATTCTTATAGAAATCTTCCATGACCTGGGCCTTCAAGCTTCCTATGTCCATAGCCTCATTATTCATCCCCTGCATGACAATCAATTTCGTACCGGCCAAATTATAATGTTTCAAATTATCTTTAGCAGCAGCAATCTCTGTTGCAGGAACTTCATTACCAATCAGCACAACACGAATTTCCTTATTCTCATACGAAATCTTACGGTCAATGACCTGTGTATCGGGAAAATTCAGTTCTTCGCTGATGAAATTATTGGCAGATGCCGTATAGATGGTATTCTTCACAATACCATATGTCAGATATATTGCCGGACACATGGTAGCCAAAGTAATGATAACAATGTACTTTTTAACCAATTTCTCACGCTCTTTGTCCACAAACTCTTTCCGCTGGAAGTGCATCACGCGCACTCCAATGAAAGTTGCCAAACTAATAAATACCGAATTAATGAAATATAAATAGAAAGCGCCCAAGAAATAAAGCAGGTTTCCCGTTGCCAACCCGAAGCCGGCGGTACACAAGGGGGGCATCAATGCAGTGGCAATGGCTACCCCCGGAATCACATTGCCCTTTTCCTTGGTGGAAAGCGCAATAATACCTGCCAAACCGCCACATAAAGCTATCAAAACATCATAAATAGTAGGCGAAGTTCGTGCCAGCAATTCCGATTGCACTTCATCCAATGGAGTCAGTGAGAAATATAAAGTGGCAGTAATAACACTAAAAACAGTCGCTATCAGATAACTCTTCAACGACCGTTTCAGCAGTTCAAAGTCATTCTGCCCGATAGCCAATCCCACTCCCATGATAGGACCCATCAAAGGAGATATCAACATGGCGCCGATGATTACCGCCGTAGAATTGACATTCAGCCCCAAAGAAGCAATGAAAATGGCAAATATCAGAATCCAAAGGTTAGTACCTTTAAACTCCACTCCATTACGGATAGACTCGACAGTCACAGCTTCATTATCCTTATCTTTGCCCAAATCAAAATATTCATGAAGGAACTGCCTGATATAAGGCATATTCTTCAAATCGTTTTTTAACTTACCTTTAATGTCAGCCATAATTATTTCTTTATAAACCGATTAATAACAGGAATCTGATGCAATGGAAAATCTACCTTTATGATGTATGCCACAAAGAGCATCAGCAACACCGTACGAACAGACAGTAACAAAAAAATGTTCTGAAAAGGAAGGTATTCCGATATACCAAACAATACAAGTGCCAATGCAACATATTTACCTATCGCTTTCAAATCATAATGAATGGGGTACTTCTTCTGCCCCACAAAGTAAGAGAGCAACATAGCTACCGCATATCCGGCAAATCCCGCCCAGGCACATGCCATATAACTGTACAAGGGAACAAAAATCACATTAATCAAGATTAAAACGATGCAACCGGCAAATGAAAAATAGGCCCCCCACTTGGTCTCGTCAATCAGTTTGTACCAAAATGAAAGATTAAAGAAAATACCCATAAAAATTTCAGCCGCCATCACAATAGGTACCACCCGCAATCCTATCCAATAGTCGGGAGCAAGAATGTATTTCAATATATCCAAATAAAACATAACAGCCAAAAAAGCCAATAATGTGAAAATAATGAAGTACTTCATCGCCTGTGCATAAATAATCTTGCTATCCTTGTCCCGGCTCTTTCCAAACACAAAAGGTTCATAAGCATAACGGAATGCCTGAGTGAGCATTGCCATAATCATGGCAATCTTGCTGCAAGCGCCATAGATGGCAAGTTGCGTCTTGGCCTCCACCTTATCGGGATATATATGACGAAAAATAATCTTATCTGCCACTTGGTTCAAAATACCTGCCACTCCCAATATCAGAATAGGATAGGAATATATCAGCATTCGCTTCGCCAATGGCTTGTCAAAACCTCCGTTAAATTTGAGATAAGGAACCATCAGTACCATGATGACCGAGGTGCAAATCAAATTAAAGAAAAAGGCATAAAAAACATCACTACCCTTCATCACTACGTAATAAACTAAATTCAGAGTGATATTGAGCAGAATGAAAAGAAGTTTCAGAGCGGCAAAACGTATCGGACGTTTCTTATAACGCAGATAAGCAAACGGAATGCACTGAAACGCATCCATCGCAATTACCAGTGCCATCATGCCGATATACCAAGGATGGTCGCCATAGCCCATCATGCCGGCAACCGGATGAAGAAACAGCATACACAAAGCGGCAAAAATCAAAGAAGTACTTCCCACCATAAACAGAACAGTGGAATACACACGCTCAGAGTTTTCCGTCTCCTTATTGACAAAACGGAAAAAAGTAGTTTCCATGCCATAGGTCAGAATGACCATCAGCAGCGCAGTCCAAGCATAAACTTCGGTCACCACCCCATAACCTCCCGAAGCCGCAGACATAGCTGCTGCATAAATGGGCACCAGCAAATAATTCAGGAAACGCCCCACAATGCTGCTTAGTCCATATATTGCAGTGTCTTTGGCTAATGATTTTAATCCGGCCATATTTAATCATCAAATAATGTCTTCTGACTATTATAGATACTCCGTCCCAGATGGATGTAAGCGAGTTCTGTCACTTCTCGTCCGCGAGGAGTACGTTTCAAGAAACCTTCCTTTATCAGGAAAGGTTCATAAACTTCCTCAATGGTACCGGGGTCTTCTCCCAAAGCAGTAGCAATGGTGGTCAAACCCACCGGTCCTCCTTTGAATTTATCGATAATAGTACACAAAATCTTGTTATCTATCTCATCAAGACCATAGCGGTCTATGTTCAAGGCCTCCAACGCAAACCGAGCTATCTCCACATCAATCCTGCCGGAACCTTTGACTTGCGCAAAATCCCTCACACGCCGAAGAAGTGCATTGGCAATACGTGGAGTTCCACGACTGCGCGAAGCAATCTCACCCGCCGCCTGTACATCGCAAGGCACATTCAATATCTTTGCCGAACGGCGGATAATAGCAGTCAACACATCATCATCGTAATATTCCAAATGCAGGTTAATGCCGAAACGTGCACGAAGAGGCGCCGTAAGCAATCCGCTACGGGTAGTCGCCCCCACCAAAGTAAAAGGATTCAAGTCTAACTGAATGCTTCGAGCAGACGGTCCCTTGTCTATCATTATGTCAATCCGATAATCCTCCATGGCCGAATAAAGATATTCTTCCACCACCGGACTGAGCCGATGAATCTCATCAATAAACAGGACATCGTTTGGTTCCAAACTGGTCAGGACTCCCGCCAAGTCACCGGGTTTATCGAGTACCGGCCCGGAAGTAACCTTAAAACCGACTCCCAGTTCATTGGCAATGATGTTGCTTAATGTTGTCTTTCCTAACCCCGGAGGCCCATGCAATAAAACATGGTCGAGCGCCTCGGCCCGCAAGCGAGCAGCTTTGACAAATATACGTAAATTATCCACTACCTTATCTTGCCCACTAAAGTCAGAAAAATTTAATGGGCGTAAGGCATTCTCAAAGTCACGTTCTCTGCTTGTGAGCTGATGCTCACGTATATCAAAATTCTCTTCCATCTTTTTGTTTCTCGCACAAAGGTACAAAAGATATTATTATAATAGAAAGAAAGATCGAGGAATTCATTTTCAGTCCCTCATCCGTCCTTTATATAAATTCATTATTGTATAAATAATTAATTATTATGGGAGTTACACTAGGTAAGAAACAATTAAACAAAGGAAGAATTTCTCTTTATTTAAATTACAGTCACAACGGCAAGCGCCGTAAAGAGTATTTAGGCATTATTCTAGAACCGCCTGTCACACCGGAAGCCAGAGCGGAGAACAAGAATAAAATATTGATTGCTAAACAGATTCGAGCAAAAAAAGAGCTTGAATTCTTGTCTGTCGAATATGCCTTAAATAAAACTGCAGAAACATTTGAAGATATCCTGCCCGAAGCACCAAGTAACGGACCGGACTTTTTCCGCATCATGAATGAATACCTAAGCACTTATTATAAGAAAGATAAGAAAATGGTAAAATCAACCATTCTCCATTTACGCACATTTAATAAAAAGAAAATCTTACCAATCAACAAAATTACAAGAGAATTTTGTGTAGATTTTCTCGACTATTTAAGATCTAAACTCCGTGGCAATACCCCTATTGGCTATTTCAAGAAATTCAGAATGTGCATCAATAAATGTGTTGAAAAGAAGTTAATTTCTCATAATCCGACAAATGGGATACGGTTATCGCAATTTGACGAAGTAACAAAGGAGATACTGACATTAAAAGAGATACAAAAATTAGCTGTTACTTCCTGCCCAAATAATGAGGTAAAACGAGCATTTCTTTTTTCATGTTATTGCGGATTACGTTGGTGCGACGTCTATCAATTACGATATAAGGATGTTGACTTTCCGGCAAGAAGATTAACCATCATACAACAGAAAGTACAAACACATTCCAAAAGTGCCATTTTGCATTTAAACTTAAACCACACAGCTCTCAAACTTTTACAGAAATGTAATGGAGACAGAGAAGACTTGGTTTTCTCACTTTCCTCCTACTCATATACAATCAGAATTCTTCGTAAGTGGGTAATAGACGCTAATATACGAAAGCATATTACCTTCCACTGTGCCCGCCACTCTTTTATCACAAATATCATGGCAAATGGAGCCAACATTAAAACCGCCGCTTCCCTTGCCGGCCACTCAACAACCAGACACACTGAAAAGTATGTACATATAATAGATGAACTGAAGCAAAAAGCTGTCGATAGTTTACCGGATCTAACTATCAACTATAAATAATAAAAGGGTCCTCTACAGGACCTCACCATATTAAGCCTTCCTTCTATACTTCTGATATACTGAATATTACAAAGGGTAGATAGTATTCGGCACGAATACTACCTACCTGTC
>ERZ1673737.422-NODE-422-length-55453-cov-6.691144_pt1 | contig 55453 bp, 61 predicted proteins | sample MGYA00580211_ERZ1673737 | MGnify/ENA primary metagenome ERZ1673737 (study PRJEB41218, sample SAMN15661789) | gut metagenome | host: Homo sapiens | place: Canada: London | collected 2015-08-20/2019-03-30 | study: EMG produced TPA metagenomics assembly of... | reverse complement strand
GTTTCTTGTGTCATTTACAATCTTCCTATAATTTGAGCTAAAGTCCTGACTTTAAGCTCGCTTCAATAAACTTATCTAAATCACCGTTTAATACTTTTTGAGTATCACGGTTCTCAACACCAGTGCGCAAATCTTTAACTCGAGCATCATCAAGAACATATGAACGGATTTGACTTCCCCAGCCAATATCAGCTTTGCTATCTTCAATTGCTTGCTGAACACTCATACGCTTAGATAATTCTAAATTGTACAAACGCGCTCTTAATTGCTTCATGGCTTGGTCACGATTTTGGAATTGAGAGCGTTCATTTTGGCAGGAAACAACAATACCAGTTGGAATATGGGTAATACGCACTGCAGACTCAGTCTTATTAACATGCTGTCCACCGGCTCCTGAAGAGCGATAAACATCTACACGCAAATCAGCGGGATTGATTTCAATCTCAATATTGTCATCAATCTCCGGATAAACGAATGCCGAACAAAATGAGGTATGACGTCTATTATTAGAATCAAACGGAGATTTTCGGACTAAACGATGTACTCCGGTTTCCGTTCTAAGCCAACCATAGGCATGATCACCTACAAACTTTATAGTTGCAGACTTTATACCCGCAACTTCGCCATCTGAGCATTCTGTAACAGTGACATTAAAACCATGCTTTTCACCAAATTTAATGTACATACGCATAATCATTTCAGCCCAATCCTGAGCCTCAGTGCCACCAGAGCCTGATTGTATATCCATATAACAGGGGCTGTTATCATGTTCTCCAGAAAACATTCTTTCTAGTTCTAAATTTTCTAAAATTTTTTCCAGAGAATCAGTTTCAGCTAAAGCCTCATTATGTGCATCAATATCACCATCTTCTTTAGACATTTCCTCTAAAGTAATAATATCGTCAAAAAGAGAGTAGATATGTTTAAAACTGTCTACAATGGTAGTCAAAGACTGACGTTCTTTACCTAATTGAGAGGCTTTATCAGAATCATTCCAAAGCTCAGGATCTTCAAGAAGGCCATTTACCTCCTCAAGACGCTCTGTTTTTGCCTGCAAGTCAAAGATACCCCCTAAGCGCATCTGCTCGTTGGCGCAATTGCGATAGGCGTTCTTTTAATGAAATTGTCTCGAGCACTTTTATTTATCCATTTTATGACTATATGAACATAAGATTATAACAAAATGCGGGGCGCTTCCGGCATAAATAAAAGATTATTGACAACCTTTTACCTAGTCTTCTGTCTATTTTTGCTAAAATAGGGCATATTTTACACGAGGTCAAAAAAAAATGATGAATCTAGAAGATATAAAAACTACTGTTAATATGGCTTTAAAAGAAGATTTAGGTGGTATTGCTGATGCTAAGAGAGATGTCACCGCATCCTTGATTGACCCTAATACTATTTCTAAAGCCAGAGTTATTACCCGTGAAGATGGTGTTTTTTGCGGTAAAGCTTGGGTTGAAGAGGTTTATCGTCAATTAAATGCAGATGTTAAATTAACATTTTTAGTTAATGATGGCGATACTGTTATTGCCAATCAAAAGCTCTTTGAAATTGAAGGTAATGCTCAGGTCATGTTGACTGCTGAACGTACCACTTTAAACTTTGTACAAACCTTATCAGGTGTTGCTACTGCAGTTAATGCTTATGCTAAAGCTATCGCTCACACTAACTGCTCTTTATTAGATACTAGAAAAACCATCCCAGGTTTACGTACCGCTTTAAAATATGCTGTAACTTGTGGTGGTGGACACAACCACCGTATGGGCCTTTTTGATATGTATCTAATTAAAGAAAACCATATCATTGCCTGTGGAGGTATTCCTCAAGCTGTTGAAAAAGCTCAAAAATTAAATCCTGGTATTAAAGTTGAGGTAGAGGTTGAAAACTTAGAAGAGTTAGAAACCGCCATTGCCGCTGGCGCTGATATTATCATGCTTGACAATTTTGACTATCAAATGATGTTAGATGCAGTTAAGATAAATGATCACCGTGCTAAATTAGAGATTTCTGGCAATGTTAATATTGATACCATCGGTCGCTTCGCCGAAACTGGTGTAGATTTTATCTCTGTTGGCGCTTTAACTAAAAATATAAAAGCTTTAGATTTATCTATGCGCTTTGTAGACTAATTATACCCTCTATTTTCTAATCTTGTATAACAAGATTAGATAAAGAATGAGAATAAGGCATGTTTAACTTATTGAGATTACAACCAAAACATGCCTTATTTTTTAATTAAACTCTACACTCACACGTGGCATGATATGGCAAACTAATTCATAAGGAATAGTTCCACACAAACGTGCAATTACTTCTACAGGAAGACCCTCTCCCCATAAGACCACCTCATCGCCAATTTGATCCTGAGAGTCTGCGCCTAGATCCACAAACAACATATCCATACAGACATGTCCTGCTGTTGGTACTTGACGACCGTTAATCAAAACCGGAGTACCATTAGGAGCAGTACGAGGATAGCCATCACCATAGCCTGTAGCAACAATACCTAAAATAGTATCATGAGGTGCAACCCATGCTGCACCATAACCGACTTTATCGCCTTTTTTGATCTTATGTTTAGCTATCAATGAGCTTTTAAGTGTCATAACCGGCTTTAGACCTAAATCGGTACCCACACAATCATCAAAAGGCGAGATACCGTACATAATTATTCCAGGTCTAACCCAACGGGTATGAGATTGAGGCCAACGGAAAATTCCCGCAGAATTTCCTAAGGATAAGTCACCTTCAAAATGCTTTGCTATATCAAAAAAAGTATTTATTTCTTGTTGATTATATTCGACTTCAGATGGAGTATCAGCGACACTTAAATGTGAAATTAACCCTAAGGGCTTACGAACTTTAGAGCAATTTTCTAAACGTCTCTTAATCTCTAAAATTTCTTCTTTACGACAAGATCCTAAACGATGCATGCCAATATCAACTTTGACCCAAACATGGATACTTTTTTCAATATTTGCTCGCTCAATTGCCTCTACTTGTTCTAAATCATGTACAGCAGTATAGAGATCATAACGAGAGATCAATTCTACTTCATTATCATTATAAAAGCCTTCAAGTAAGACAATCGGCTTCATAATACCTTGATTGCGTAGACTCATAGCCTCACCAATTCTAGACACAGCAAAGGCATCAGCCTCTTCTGAAAGAGCATTGGCTATTGGATATAAGCCATGACCATAGGCATTGGCCTTAACTACAGCAATAATTTTTGAATTAGGAACCTTATTTCTAATTACTCTGACGTTATCTATAAGCGCCTGCGTATCTATATAGGCGGTAACGGCTTTCATATTTTTCCTTTTCTTTACATCAGATGGTAAGTATTTATGCATTAACTCACAATGCAAATGAGTAATTATAACACTCCATATTTAAGCTTAGTTGTCATAATAAGCATTAGGATCTGCTTTATCATAAAAAGCTGTATAGGCGCCTTGGAATTGTAAATCAATATCTCCCGTAGCACCATTACGATTTTTACTGACAATTAGTTTAGCTTCGCTTTCATCTACATCTGAAGCATTGCGATCCTTATATACAGACTCACGATGTAAAAACAAAATTAAATCAGCATCTTGTTCAAGGGAACCTGATTCACGTAAATCAGAATTCATTGGTCTGTGGTCTTTACGTCCCTCAACCTCACGATTTAACTGAGATAGAGCTAGTACTGGGACATTAAGTTCTTTGGCTAAAAGCTTTAAAGATCTGGAGATCTCTCCTACCTCAAGACTACGATTTTCTGCCTTAGTTTGTCCTTTCATAAGCTGAATATAGTCAATCATGATGACCGATAAACCACCGTTATCAGCAGCAATTTTACGAGCTCGTGAACGTAACTCTAAAGGGGTTAAATCACCAGAATCATCAATATACAATTTGTTTTTACGAGTATTGCCATCATTATCAGCTAACAATACTACCTTACGTACAATATCATGCCACTGCGCTGGAGTCACATTACCTAAACTTAAATCTTTCATAGGGACACGACCAAAAGTAGATAACATGCGCAAGGCAATTTGCTCTGATGGCATTTCTAAAGAAAATACTAATGCCGGCTTATGATTGTCTGGATTCATGGCAATATTTTCAACGATATTCATCGCAAAAGAAGTTTTACCAATACCAGGACGTGCCGCAATAATATTTAAAGAGCCACCTTGTAAACCTGAGGTAAGATTATCAAGACCTGAAAAGCCTGTAGAAATACCTCTCATCTTAGAACCTAAAGCCATATCAGCTTTAATTTTATTGATAAGAGCTAAAGCCACATCGGTCATAGTTCTTGGACCATTATCAGTATGGGCATTTTTTTCTGATAATGTAAAAACTAATCCCTGAGCTTCATCATAGAGTTCATCAACCTTGCGACCTTCAGGAGCATAGCTTATTGTTTCGATATGTTCGGCAACAGAAATCAATTGGCGACGACGTGAAGTATCGCGGATAATCTTTGCATATTCTGTAACTGCAGATATGGGACCTACATCATCTGTAAGTGATGCTACATACTGCTTACCACCAACCTTATCTAAAAGGCCTGTAACTTCTAAATCTGAACAGATTACCGTAGGATCAAAATCATCGCTTGTAGCAGCGCGATGCAAGATAGTTTCATAAATAATGCGATTACGTTCAGAGAAAAAATCTTCTCGAGGAAGAGGTCCAACCTCTTCAGAAATTCTTGATAAAACAGATCCATCAAGTAATAAAGCTCCTAAAAGATGTTTTTCTGCCTCAATATTTTTAGGCATCTCTCTTAAAGAAGTTAAATCATTCCGATTATAAGAACGATTTTTATTTCCCTGACGATCTGACATTGAGATTTCTCCTCTTTACTTGAGAATATTGTACAGAATTAGGATTTAAAAACTAGTATAATCCTGCCATAGATATAATTAACTCAATTCTCAATATTATAAAAGGAGATCTTAATTCTGAGGACAAAAGATTCAGTAATAAGAATTTTTTGGAGAATTTCAAAAGAATGGCGCACCAGAAGGGATTCGAACCCCTGACCGATCGGTTCGTAGCCGATTACTCTATCCAGCTGAGCTACTGGTGCATGTCATTTGTTACGGCGCAATATTTTAACAGTTTTTTAAAATATTGCAAGCTTTTTTTAACTGGCGGATAGAGAGGGATTCGAACCCTCGATACAAGCTTTATACTCGTATGCTCCCTTAGCAGGGGAGTACCTTCAGCCTCTCGGTCATCTATCCACGAGAAATTTTTAGCGTGGTTATTATCTGTTTTTGTTAAACCTTTGTCAAGTTTTATTTTCAGTTTTTTCTGATTTTTCAAAAATAACCTTGTGCTCTTGCATTTCGCGAGCTACTTTCACATTAGCCGGAGCTTCAACACCTAAGCGCACAAGGCCTGAACTACTTTTTAGGATCTTAACGGTAATATCCCGTCCGATCCGTATCTGTTCTCCGGCTTTTAGGGATATTACCAACATATTAGATCTTTTCCTTAACTAAGGCTAATGCTTGCTTGAAGCACTCGTTAATACCTTGAGCATTGCTACCACCAGCCTGTGCTAAATCAGGACGACCACCACCTTTGCCTCCAATAGCAGGAGCAATAGTGCGAATAATATCGCCAGCTTTAATCTTAGCAACATTATCGGCACTTACGGCAGCAATTAAGCTAACCTTATTAGCATCAGTGCAAGCTAAAACTACAACACAATTCTGAGCACGATTACGCAAATCATCAACAGCTGTACGTAGATCTTTAGCATTGCAGTCCTCTAAGGTACCACAAATAAACTTAGTATCACCTAAAAGCTCAGCATTAGCTAAAAGACCAGTACACTGATAAGAAACTAGTTTTGCTTGTAAATGTTCGTTACGCTTCTCAAGATCTTTACTATGAGCTAAAAGTTGCTCAGTACGTTCGGTAAGATCAGTACCTGAACCAGTCTTCATAAGGTTAGAAGTCTTAGCTACCATGCGGACTAAATGCATAAGCCATTCAACAGCTGCCTGACCTACTAAAGCTTCAATACGACGAACTCCTGAGGCAATAGATTCATCAGAAACAATGATAAAGGAACCTAAATCACCGGTGCGCTTAGCATGGGTACCACCGCATAATTCCTTGGAGAAATCACCAGTTGAAACTACACGAACCTTGCTATCATATTTTTCATCGAATAAAGCAATAGCTCCTGACTTCTTAGCCTCATCAAGATCCATAATTTCAGTAGTAACTTCATAATTATTACGAATTGCTTCATTTACTAAAGCTACTACCTGCTGTCTTTCAGATAAAGACAATGGGCTTGAATGAGAATAGTCAAAACGTAAACGGTCAAAAGCAACATAGGAACCCTTTTGAGCAACCTCATCGCCTAAAACTTTACGCAAGGCTGAATCTAATAAGTGAGTTGCAGTATGATGAGAAGCGATTGCTCGACGATTATCTGCATCAACACAAGCATTTACTTTGTCGCCTGGCTTAAATTCACCTAAATCTACATGACCTACATGAATTGTAGCTTTACCTACATGTAAGGTATCCTCAACAATAAAGATATTATTGCCAAAACGAATAACACCCTTATCACCGACCTGGCCACCCATCTCACCATAGAACGGGGTCTTATCTAAAACGATAATAACGCGTTCATCAGTAGAAGCTGATTCAACATCAACACCATCTTTGATTACATGAGTAACCTTGGCCTCACACTCTAAGCTCTCATAGCCAACAAACTCAGTATTCTCAGAGATCTTAAGCTGCTCGTTATAATCAATACCAAAAGTAGATGCTGATTTTGCACGAGCTTTCTGCTCTTGCATGCACTTGTCAAAACCATCCATATCAACGATATAACCGCGATCACGAACGACATCAGCAGTTAAGTCTGAAGGGAAACCATAGGTATCGTAAAGTTTAAATGCAACTTCACCTGGAACTGTACGGTTATCACCTAATTTTACAAGCTCTGCTTCAAGTAATGCTAAGCCTCTATCTAAGGTATTTAAAAACTGCTCTTCTTCTTTCTTTAAAGTACGTTTAATAAGCTCTCTCTGCTCTACAAGCTCAGGATAAGCCTTACCCATTAAAGCAACTAAGGTATCTACTATCTTATAGAAAAATACATCCTTAGCTCCTAATAAACGGCCATGACGTACAGCTCTTCTAATGATACGACGTAAAACATAGCCTCGACCTTCATTAGAAGGTAAAACACCGTCAGCAATTAAGAAAGAACAAGAACGAATATGATCGGCAATAACACGTAATGACTTAGAAGCTAAATCACTTACGCCTAAAATTTCAGCACTAGCCTTCTCTAAAGCAACAAATAAATCAATATCGTAATTTGAATGTACACCCTGTAAAACGGCAGCAATACGCTCTAAGCCTAAACCGTTATCGATCATAGGCTTAGCTAATTTTTCAAAAGTACCATCGATTTTACGATTGTATTGCATGAAAACGATGTTCCAAATTTCGATGAAACGGTCACCATCTTCATCTGGAGAGCCTGGAGGGCCACCCTGAACATCTTCACCGTGATCATAGAAAATTTCTGAGCAAGGACCACAAGGACCGGTATCACCCATCTGCCAGAAATTATCTGAATTAAAAGCTCCACCCTTATTATCACCAATACGGACAATCTTGCTTTCAGGTAAACCAATAACATCACGCCAAATATTATAGGCTTCATCATCTTTGTCATAGACTGTTACCATCAAGGACTCTTTAGGCAACATAAAAACTTCAGTTAAAAGCATCCAAGCATAACTGATAGCTTCTTTTTTGAAGTAATCGCCAAAGCTGAAATTACCTAACATCTCAAAGAAGGTATGATGACGAGCTGTATAACCTACGTTATCCAGATCATTTTGCTTACCACCGGCACGTACACATTTTTGAGCTGTAGTAGCGCGCAAATAATCTCTCTTTTCCTTGCCTAAGTAGATATCTTTAAATTGATTCATACCTGCATTAGTAAATAGCAAGGTTGCGTCATTATAAGGAACTAATGAGCTTGAACGAACCACATTATGGCCGTGCTCTTTAAAGAAGTTCAGATACGCATCGCGGATCTGATCAGTTGTCATATACATAAATTTAATTTCCAAAAAATAGGAAGCTTATAAAATTAAATATCGGTGACTACAAAAGCTTAATGATTGTGGGTAATCCGTCACAGGCTGTATAAGCCACTGCAATTGCCTGCTATTTTATAACAAAAATGCGCTATAACCACATTTTATGGAATCAATGTCCAAGATAGCTTTAAGATTTAAAAATTCTCTAAAGCTTGATAGCATATAGGCGTTGAAAAACCACGACGATATAGAAAAGCTAAAACCTTATTTCTCTCAAAGTTTTCTGAAGGCAAAACCTCATATTTTTTATGCAAAAGCTCCAAAGCTATATTCAGCCAATCCACATCTTGAGCGAGATCATAAACTAAATTCTTATCTAAATGCCGCTTTAAGGCTTCTAGGAATAAGCGTTTTTGACCGTAATGAGCACTATGCATATGGTTAATCAACATCTGCGCACAGCGTTTATCACTCACATAACCATAATCATCACAAATTTTTAATACAGTCTTTGCCAGCTCTATTGAAAATTTTTTTGTAAGCTTAGTATAAAGTTCATAACGAGAATATTCTCGGGCGCTTAATAATCTCAAAGCATAATTAAGCGCCTTTTTATAATCTGGACTAGCAGAAATCTCCATATTATTTTACAGATCATCAGGTATAGGAGTTACTAAATCCTCATCATTAAAATCATCACTAGCTGAAGGTAAGCTTTCTAAAGAACTTTGTGGTTCACTCCCTAATTGTGCTGTTTGCTCGTAATCGCTATTTTGCTTATAAAAAGCACGAATCTGTTGCTCAAGTTCCTCGGCAATTTCAGGATGTTCATCTAAATAACGCATAGCGTTAGTCTTGCCTTGGCCAATCTTACTGCCTTTATAGGCAAACCAAGCACCACTCTTTTCAATAAATTTAGCTGCTACACCAAGATCTAAAAGCTCACTATTTTTGGCAATACCATAATTAAAGAGGATTTGGAAGTTAGCAGTCTTAAACGGAGGCGCTACCTTATTTTTTACCACCTTGACTTTAGTTTCATTGCCAATAACTTCTTCTTTTTCCTTTACAGGGGTACCTTTGCGGATATCTAATCTTACAGAAGCATAATACTTAAGAGCATTTCCTCCTGTAGTAGTTTCAGGGTTACCAAACATAACACCAATTTTCATACGCAACTGGTTAATAAATACCACCATGCAATTGGCCTGTTTAATAATACCGGTAAGTTTTCTTAAAGCCTGAGACATAAGACGAGCTTGCAAACCGACATGATTGTCTCCCATATCGCCTTCAATTTCTGCCTTTGGCACTAAAGCTGCTACAGAGTCGATAACAACTACATCAACGCCACCAGATCTGACTAAGGTTTCACAGATATCCAATGCCTGTTCACCGGTATCCGGCTGAGAGATAATTACATCCTCGATTTGAACTCCTAACTTGCGGGCGTAAAGAGGATCTAAAGCATGTTCAGCATCAATAAAAGCACAAACTTTACCTAATTTTTGTGCCTGGGCTATAAGCTCTAAAGTTAAAGTGGTCTTACCTGAAGACTCAGGTCCGTAAATCTCAATAATACGGCCCATAGGCAATCCACCTATACCTAAGGCTAAGTCTAAAGTTAAAGAACCTGTAGGTATAGCTTCAATATCAACAATTTCGTTTTGACCTAAACGCATAATGGCACCTTTACCAAACTGACGTTCGATCTGCTCCATTGCTGCTTCTAAAGCCTTTTGTTTTTTGGGATCTTTAGCCAAATTTGCCGAAACTTTATTTTTTGCCACTTTCGGTACGCGCTCTGCCATATTTATCTCCGCAAAATATAATTTATATATGAATATATTATATTCTAATTTAGACTAATGTCAAAATAATACCTTGATAACCATTTCGCTATAAAGACCTATATTTTATTGCACTCTTAACAATAATTAGATCCAGATAAGATTACAAATAATCTTCATTACGAATATTTATAAGTTATATTTCAAATATTTTTATGATGGATATCAAAGTTTATTCACCTTTAATTTTTTTAGGAACTTTTATGCTCTTATATCAGCCATCCACAAATCATTAAATTTCTCTTATACCAAATAAGCGACTAAACTTATCTGATGAACTCTTGCTGATTTTATAAGCTCTAAAAGCTTTAGCCATAAGCATAGTAAAATTTTCTCAAAAGTCAGGAAATCCCACTTTTTTCTTTTATAAATTATAATAACTAAAAAAAACACTATCTTATAAGATATGAGCGCTTAATGCGTTTTATTCCCAAAAATTTAGAAGATAAAGTCATGTCGCAATTATCATCACTTGAAGCAGTCACTCCCATGATGAGGCAATACCTTGAGATTAAACATAAATATCCAGATACCCTGGTATTTTATCGTTTGGGAGATTTTTATGAGCTCTTTTACGAAGATGCTAAAAAGATTGCTGCACTTTTAGATTTAACCTTAACTCGCCGAGGAACTAATAACGGTGAACCTATACCTATGGCAGGTGTTCCTTTTCACGCCGTAGATAGCTATATAAGCCGCCTCATTAAATTAGGCGAATCAGTTGTAATCTGTGAGCAATCAGGAGATCCGAATAAAAAAGGACCTATGACCCGACAGGTTAGCAAAATCATTACTCCTGGCACTGTAACTGATGAAGGAATCGCTCCTGAACATCAAGACAATTTAGTCGCCGCCATTTATAAGAGTCGACATCATTATGGCTTTGCTTATTTGAGCTTAGGCTCTGGTTTATTTAAAACTGGTATTTGTGCGTCCTTAAAAGATCTGCAAATTTATCTACAAAAAATTTCTCCTGCAGAATTAGTCTATCCAGAACAATTTAAAGAACTTAGCGCTTTTTCAAAGATCGTTTCCCAAAAAAGCTTGCCTAGTTGGAACTTTGATAAAGAAAGTTGCTATAAACTTTTATGTAAGCAATTTGGTACGGACAGCTTAATTGGCTTTGACATTGAGAATCTAGATGAAGGTATCTGTGCTTCAGGAGCTCTTTTATCTTATGTAAAAAGCACCCAAAATGTACCTCTTTATCATATTCGCACAATAAGACGTGATGATGCATCACTCAATGTTATCTTAGATGCAACGGCCATTCGCAACTTAGAATTATTAACTAATTTAAGTGGCAATAGTCATGGAAGTTTACTTAAAGCTCTAGATCACACTATAACTCCTATGGGAGAAAGACTTTTAAAGGCAACTTTAGTTTCTCCTTTACGTGACAATCAAAAAGTAAATGCACGCTTGAATTTAGTTGAAGCTCTAGTTGAATATAGTTGTGATCTCTTAGATGAAAAATTAGCAAGTATTGGTGATATAGAAAGAATCACCGCTCGTATTGGTCTTGGTTCATCACGCCCTAAAGATCTATCAAATCTTAGACAATCTTTAGAGGTAATTCCTGAAATAAAAGAGCTTTTACTAAAAAGTGCTAATAAATATTTAATTAGTTATGCAAATAAACTAAATCCTCTAACCTCTATAAAAGAGCTCTTAACTCAAGCAATTTTAGAGGAACCTTCTACTTTTTTACGTGATGGTAATGTAATTGCCTCACAATACAATACTCACCTAGATGAACTCCGCTCCTTAATGCAAGGTTCAGGCAATATCCTAGAAAATATTGAAAAAAGAGAAAAAGCTGCTACTGGTATTAACACCCTAAAGGTAGGATTCAATTCTGTCCATGGATATTTTATAGAAATTCCTCGTTCACAAGAACAAAAGGTACCTGAGGGATATATCCGCCGTCAAACCTTAAAAAATAATGAACGCTATATAACCACAGAACTTAAAGAGCTTGAAGAAAAAACTTTACGAGCTAAAGATGAAGCTTTAGCTTTAGAAAAAGAAATTTTTGAGACTATTTTAAAGACTCTACAAGAGCAAATTTCTTCGTTAAGTGAACTTTCAACTAATATTGCCGCTTTAGATGTATTGTCAGGTTTTGCTAAATGTGCCATTTTGCATGATTACGTGCGTCCACAGATATCTTCAGAAAATATTATTAAAATTGAAAATGGTCGCCATCCGGTAATTGAAACTATTTCAAATAAACCCTTTATTCCTAATTCAACCGATCTATCCTCAGATAAGATGTTAATTATTACAGGTCCTAATATGGGTGGTAAATCAACCTTTATGAGACAAAGCGCACTTATCTGCATTATGGCTCGCTGTGGATGTTTTGTCCCTGCACAAAAAGCTATTATCGGTGATATTGATCGTATTTTTACACGTATTGGAGCCTCTGACGATCTTTCCTCAGGCCGATCTACCTTTATGGTAGAAATGGAAGAATCTGCTTCTATATTAAATAATGCTACAGAAAAAAGTTTAGTAATTATGGATGAGGTTGGCCGTGGAACCTCTACTTATGAAGGTGCAGCCTTAGCTGAAGCTATAGCTAGCTATCTGTGCAAGCATTGTGGCTGTTTTGCTTTATTTTCTACCCATTATCCTCAAATCGCTAAACTTGCCGATAAACTCCATAAAGTTCGTAATATCTGCTTTAAGGCACAAAAAAGTTATGGAGAAATTGTCTTTTTATATAAAGCAGATCTTGGCGCACAAAATTACGCCTATGCTGTAGAAGTAGCTCGTTTAGCCGGAGTTCCTGATGAAATTACTAACGAAGCTTCCGCTAATATTGAAAAGAATTTAACGGCAGACAAAAATCCAAGTAAAATTTCAGAGGACAATCTAGCCGTAGCTGAAAAGAAAAATGAGGAAAACTATAGTAAAAACTATCAGTGCTTAAAGCAAATTGAAGAAAGGCTTCAAGCACTGGATATAGATCAAGTCTCGCCTATACAAGCACTTAATCTTTTATATCAAATTAAAAAAGATATAAGTTAGTCTTCATCAATCATGGTTTTATCAAAACCATAATTTTCAAATAAGCGTCTTAAACTTCTTAAGACTTCATTTTGAATCTGCCTTACTCGCTCGCGAGTAAGGTTGATCTGTGCACCTACATCCTCTAAGGTCATAATTTCTGCATCATTAAGACCAAAACGCGATAGTACTACGATTTGCTGTTTTTCTGGCAGTTCAGAAAACCATTTACGTACAATATTTACCAATTCATGACGATCAACATGTGCTACAGGTGAAAGGATCTTATTATCAGGAATAATATCCAAAAGCGATACATCCTTATCATCATCTGCACCCTTAACACTTAAATCTACAGGTAAAGTTGTATCTAATAACGATAAGAGATTTCTTATATGTTCAGGATCTTTCCCTGAAGCCTTAGCTAAATCACTTACAGATACAGCCTTAGTACTGTTATTATCCTGTAATTGGCGACGCAAACGTAAAATAGTATTGATTTCCTTAATAACATGCACAGGCAAACGCACTAAACGTGATTGTGACATGATCGATTGCTCTATGCTCTGACGAATCCACCAGGTAGCATAAGTAGAAAATCTAAAACCACGATCAGGGTCAAACTTTTTTACAGCATGAATTAAGCCTAAGTTTCCCTCTTCAATTAGGTCTAACATAGGTAGACCTCGCGAACGATAATCCTTTGCAATTTTTACCACTAAGCGCAAATTAGAAGTAATCATAGTGTCGATTGACTTCTTATCACCCATCTTTGCAAGACGTCCGACCTTAGTCTCCTGCTCTGATGACAATAGTGGATAATTGCGAATGGAATTAAAATAACTAGAGAGCAAATCACCAGTTTCCCCACGCGAACGCTCACTAGTTTTTTTAACCTCCCCACTCACTACGGTAGCGCCACTTGTATATGACGACTGTATTCTATTCTCATCATCTCTAATCATGAGTTTCCTTAGTTTGTTTTATTTTGGTAAATAATTTTCAGGGTTTACAGAATCACCCTTTTTTCTAATTTCAAAATGTAATCTGACGCTTTGAGCATCAGTAGACCCCATCTTAGCTATCACTTGCCCGCGTTTTACACTCTGACCTTCCTTAACCTGTAAACTTTCATTATGAGCATAAGCAGATAAATACTCATTTTCATGGTTAATAATAATCAAATTTCCATAACCTCGAAGAGCGTTACCGGCATAAACAACTTGACCTGCAGCAGCTGCACACACCTGTTGTCCACGCTTACCGGAAATATCAATACCGTTATTTCCATGCTCTGATGACGAATAACGTTTGATGACCTGTCCTTTAGTAGGCCACATCCAGCTAATACCGGCAACTTGACGTGTACGTCCTGAAACTACTTTTACCTGAGTAGGACTTACTGTAGTCTTAGCTGTGGTTGCTGTACCTGCTACAGGAACGGCTGATGAAACCTTAAGTTTTTGTCCAACATAAATACTATAAGGTTTTTGTAAATGATTTTGCGAAACTAGCTCATCTAAACTCATATTATGAGCTCTAGCAATTGCTCGCGCACTATCTCCAGCCTTTACAATATAATAATTATTACTATCAGTAACGACTTTAGGTTTAGCTGTAGTAGCTACGGTAGCCTCTGACAAACTAAGTTTTTGTCCTACCTCAATATTATATGGTTCATCAATACCATTTAATGAAGCTAAATTCCGATAATCTTTACCATAACGGAAGGCTATAGAATAAAGGGTATCTCCTTTAACTACCGTATATGTATCGCCTGAGACTTGATTTGAAACAACACTTTTTTTATTGCTATTTTGCTCTAAAGCTACAGTTTGATGTGAAGAGCTTACTGTATCTCCACGATATGAACTTCTCCCTTGATTAGCATCAACAACCAATGGTGAATAAACATTGCCACTTTGGCAACCTACCAAAACTATACCCAAAACTAGAGCACAAAGCTTTTTCACAGCATTATTTCCTTATAAAAATACCTTATATGCTACATAGATAGAGATCAGAATAACACAAGCCCAGCCAATTCGATCGACATACTTCGCAATTGTGTGCTCCATCTTCTCTCCTCCGAAATAAATCAAGGCTGCTTCTAAGTAAAAACGTAGACCTCTACCAATAAAAGATACTACTAGGAAATAAAAAATTCCCAAAAGGCCTGCCGATCCGGTATTCATAACACTTTCAGCAGCCATCACACCTGCAGTTATAGCAATTACTTTGTAAGGGATAGGTGTAAAAGCTCCAACAAAAACCATTAAGATGCCATATTCATTAGTAAACCAAGCGCGCACCACTTCCATAGCATCACGATAATTTAAATAATCAATTAAATTCGCAATCCATGGATCATAAATAAAATATCCTAAATAATAGCCACAAAAAGCTCCTAACACCGAAGTTATAACTGTAAGAGTGGCATAAATATAGGAGCGTTTAGGATTAGCTAAACACATGGGACAGAGCATAACATCAGGAGGAATTGGCCAAAATATTGACTCTATAAAACTGTTAATACATAAAAACCAAGTAGCCTTTGGATGTTTAGCTAATTTGATACACACTTCGTAAATATAAGAAAATATATGCATTTTAAATTTTTTCGATTAAAACTACAGCACTTACAGCAATACCTTCACCTCGTCCGGTAAAGCCTAATTTTTCAGTAGTAGTAGCCTTGATGCTTACATCAGACAAACTACATTTGAGATCACTGGCCACATTTTCACGCATTTTTAGCTCGTAAGGGGCCATCTTAGGAGCTTGAGCCATAATTGTGATATCACAATTAACTAAGCGATAACCTAAAGAGTGTACTTTTGCAAAAACATCTCGCAGCAAAATTCTTGAATCAATGTTTAAATATTTATCATCATTATCTGGATAAAAATGACCAATATCACCTAAAGCCAAAGCACCTAAGAGGGCATCGCTTAACGCATGCAATACTACATCACCATCAGAATGTGCAACTAAACCTTGAGAATGAGGAACTTTTACTCCTCCTAAGACACAAGGTCCTTCACCACCAAAACGATGTACATCAAAACCGTAACCTATACGCATTTTTTTTCCTTGTGATATCTATATAAAGCTCGAGCTAAAACTAAATCAGCTGGAGTTGTTATTTTAAAGTTCTCGGTACTTGAATTTATAAGTTTAGGCTTTAAACCTAAGGCCTCTACAGCTGAGGCTTCATCAGTGACAGTCAATTGCTGTTGTTGACAATAATCTAAAGCTTTAAGCAAAAGATCTGTTGCAAAAAGTTGTGGCGTAAAAGCCCTATATAAAAACTTACGATCTACAGTATTTTCAATAAAATCTAAAGATGATTTCTTTATAGTATCTGCAACAGGGCTTGCTAAAATTCCGCCACAAACATTACTGTCACATAAAGACAATAACTTCTCTAAATCTTCTACTTTAACAAAAGGTCTAGCAGCATCATGAACCATGACATAACGTGTTTTTACTGCTTTCAAAGCCAAATAAACCGTGTCAGAACGTTCTGCACCACCTAAAACAGAAATAATACGGGGATCTTTAGCACAAGGAAGATTTTTAAAATAGAGATCATCTGAGCTTATAGCTACGATAATGTTGGAGATATGCTTACAGCATAATAAAGAGGCGATAGTGGCTTCTAAAATGGTGATAGAATCATCTAAAAGCAAGTATTGTTTAGGCCTATCTGCCCCCATACGACTGCCAATTCCGGCAGCTGGCACCACCACATCGACTTTAACGTCATTGGGCATATTGATATTACCAAAACTAGGGCCGTGTTTCGCTATGAGAATTAACGTCAATGACCCGATAAAATGTTTCTTGGGATTTAATCATCCCCAAATCAGAGCGGGCCTGCTCTTCTACAGCAAGATTACCTTGCTGTAGATCGGTAATTTCATCCTTAATAGCCTCGTTAATACGATTGATTTTCTCAGAACGTATCTCAGCTACTTTTAAAGTCTGGGTGGTGTTTTCATATTGCACCTTCCCATTACGACCATAATAAATGTCATAGACTAAGAATACGCCTATAACAAACAGGATGAGGCCCACTAATTTCATAGGCAGTCTTAATTCTGCTGACGCTTCTGATATTCAGCAGAAGCTTTAATAAAGCCAGAGAATAACGGATGACCTTGACGCGGGTTAGAGGTGAATTCAGGATGGAACTGTACACCAATAAACCAAGGATGAGAAGGTATCTCAATAATCTCGACTAATTTATTATCAGTAGATAAGCCCGCGATCTTTAAGCCCTTAGAGGTAATCTTATCTATAAGATTATTATTAACCTCATAACGGTGACGATGACGCTCAACAATATCATCTTTACCATAGAGCTCACGAACCTTAGTACCTGCCTTTAAGTGACATAATTGACCACCTAAACGCATAGTACCGCCCAAATCGGATTTGTCAGTACGCTTCTCAAGCTTACCAGACTCATCAATCCATTCAGTAATTAAAGCTACTACTGGGAACGGGGTCTTAGAATTGAACTCTGTTGAGTTTGCATTCTTCATGCCAACTACATCTCGAGCATACTCAATTAAAGCCACTTGCATACCTAAACATATTCCTAAATAAGGAACATTGTTTTCACGAGCATAACGGGCTGCCATGATCTTGCCCTCGATGCCTCGGCTACCAAAACCGCCTGGAACTAAAATTGCGTCTAAGCCCTGGAAAATATCGTTACCGCGAACTTCAACATCCTCAGAATCAATATAACGAATATTAACAGTCAAACGATTCTTAAGACCACCATGCTTTAAGGCTTCATTTACGGACTTATAGGCATCGTGAAGTTCAACGTATTTACCTACCATACCGATGGTAACCTCACCGACGGTATTTGCCTGCTGATACAATACTTGTTCCCAATCAGAAAGATCTGCCTCAGGAGCTTTAATACCGAAACGATCAACTACAAACTGATCTAAATACTGGCACTTTAATAAAGCTGGGATCTTGTATATAGAATCAACATCCTTCATAGAAATTACAGCACGTTCATTAACATTACAGAACATGGCAATTTTATGACGCTCATGAGGAGGAATGCTAATCTCAGAACGGCAAACTAAGATATCAGGCTGAATACCGATAGATAACAATTCCTTAACAGAATGCTGTGTCGGCTTAGTCTTAATCTCACCTGAGGTCTTTAAATAAGGGACTAACGTTAAATGCATAAATAAGGCATTTTGACGGCCAATATCAACAGCTAACTGACGAATAGCCTCTAAGAATGGTAAAGACTCAATATCACCAACAGTTCCGCCAATTTCGACTAAGGTAATATCATTGCCCTCAGTACCAGCTAAAATCTTTTCCTTAATGGCGTTGGTAATGTGAGGAATTACCTGAATAGTTGCGCCTAAATAATCACCACGACGTTCTTTACGAATAACATCAGAATAGATACGACCTGTAGTGAAGTTATTCTTTTTGGACATCTTTGAGTGGATGAAGCGCTCATAGTGACCCAAATCCAAATCAGTTTCAGCACCATCTTCGGTGACGAAAACCTCACCGTGCTGAATCGGGCTCATAGTGCCCGGATCGACGTTAATATAAGGGTCAAGCTTCATGATTGTAACTTTAAGGCCACGTGCTTCTAATACAGCAGCCAAAGAGGCACCGGCAATACCCTTACCTAAAGAAGAGACAACACCACCGGTTACAAAGATAATCTTCGGAGATGAGGACATTATTTACTCCACATAATTTAAACTTAATCGTAGATTATACCATAAGCACACGAGTCACAAATGCAAATCAGCGCCGTTTGGCTGAAATTACCTGCCCAAGCTCATTTAACTTATTTAAGGTACGCGTTAACACAGGAATGCTTAGGACTAATAAATCAATATCAATAATGGATATATCTTGACTGCGATCGACATGAGAACGCACACCTAAAACATTCATCTTTTCATTGGCAATTACAGTAGTAACATCACGCAATAATCCCGGATAATCCTGGCCTATAACTCGAATCGTTACTGTATAACCACCTTCGGCATTTTCTCCCCATGAAGCTGTTACCAAACGCTCTGGATTTTGCAATCTCAATTTATTCAATTGCTCACAATCACTCTTATGGATAGAAATCCCTCGACCTTGAGTTATAAAACCCAAAATATCATCGCCAGGAATAGGTTGACAGCATTTAGCCATATGAGTCATTAAATTACCGACACCATTAACCACTACCTGACTTTGTTTACGGCCTTTAGCTTGTAAAATTTCTGATGCAGAACGATTTGATATGATTTTACTCAAATCTGTAGGTTCATGCTCACTCTTATCCTTAATAACAATTTCATCTAATAAAGAAATTACGGAATTGATACTGATATCTCCAGCACCTACAGCAACTTGCAAATCAGAGACACTCTTCATATTAAAACGTGAGAGTCTATCCTTTAAAAGAGAAACAGTCTGCTCTTTATTTAAATTAAGACCATGTTTTAGTACCTCGCGATCAATGATTTCCTCACCAGCTTGGCGATTCTTTTCATAATCAAGCTTTCTAAAATAAGATTGAACTTTAGCCCGAGCTTTAGAGGTTTTTAAAAAGCCATTATCGGCATTCAACCAATCACGAGAAGGATTAGGATTTTTTTGGGTAATGATCTCAACTTGTTGACCTGTTTTAAGCTTATAAGTATAAGGAACAATACGACCATCAACCTTAGCACCAATACAACGATGTCCAACCATAGTATGGACTTGATAGGCAAAATCTAATGGCGTTGAGCCTGTAGGAAGATCGATAACCTCGCCTCTTGGAGTAAAGACATAAATACGATCTTCAAAAACTTGCGTTCTAAATTCATCTAAAAGCGAGCCCGACTCCACCATATCATCGCGCCAGGTTAAAAGCTTGCGTAACCAATTGATACGTTGCTCAACACCACTACTTTGACCTGAGCCTTCTTTATATTTCCAGTGGGCTGCCACACCTAATTCTGCACTATTATGCATATCCTTAGTGCGGATCTGAACTTCTACGACTTTACCACCATCACCATAAACTACAGTATGAATAGACTGATAACCATTAGCCTTAGGATTGGCTATATAATCATCAAATTCTTTAGGTATATGATGCCATCTTGTATGTACAACGCCTAAAGTAGCATAGCAATCCTGTATACGATCAACTAATACACGTACAGCTCTAACATCATACAGTTCAGAAAATTGCAGATGTTTACGTTGCATTTTACGCCAGATACTATAAATATGCTTAGGTCGACCATATACGTCACCGTCAATGCCTTCCTTCGCTAAAAGCTCTCGAAGCTCTGCAACAAAGTGCTCTATATATTTTTCACGATCGACTCTACGCTCATCTAGTTCATGAGCAATCTCTTTATAGGTATCAGGATGCAAAAATCTAAAGGCAAGATCTTCAAGTTCCCACTTAAGCTGACCTATACCAAGACGATTTGCCAAAGGAGCATACACATTAGCCACCTCCTTGGCAATTAGTACTCTTGTTTCCTCATCAGCTTTATTAGCAGCTCGGATAAAGGCTATACGCTCTGCAAGTTTGATAACTACAGCACGAACGTCCTCCACCATCGCCAATAACATACGACGAATTCTATCAACCTGTTCTTCTGACGCACTATCTGAGGTTAAAGTTTGCAAGGAACGGATAGCTTCCATATCCTTAACATTTAAAAGTAATTTAGCAATTTTAGGCCCATATTTTTCTTCGACATCAGCAGATGTAATATAGCCATTTTCATATGCCGGATATAAAAGAGCTACTAATAATGAAGGCAAATCCATATTTAAAGTCAGCAAGATTGCCACAATCTCAGTAGACATACGTGTAAAAGAAGCTATAACAGCATCAATATGTTCTTGAGGATCTTTTTTATCTTTTTTTGATATATGATCGACAACAAAAGCGTGAACTCCTAAAAGTTCCCCTTTCTGCTCTACAGGTAAATGTAACTCATCACTCCATTTGGCAAAATCAAATGAAGCTTCATGAGTTTGGCGAATAGCAACCATCAAAAGCCTCCTTTAACTGGATTTTAGCTTCTTGAAAAAACTAAGATACTCTCAATATGTTTAGTTCTTGGAAACATATCCATTACACCCCATGAGGTTATTTTATAGCCATTATTGACTAACTCAATACAATCACGGGCACTTGCCTGAGGATTGCACGAAATCATTACAATTAACGGTACTTTTTTGTTTATCAAAAACTTAATCGCCCGAGGTGCTCCTTGACGACCGGGATCTAAAATAGCACTATCAAAAAAACCTTGAGCAAAAGTCTGCGTTTCAAAACTCTCCTCAAGATTAGCCGCAGCAAAATGAGCATTTTCAAGACCTTGTTCTTTAGCGTTAGCATTAGCTCTTGTTATCATATCGCGCACGACATCAACGCCATAAACCGTAGCCCCACCTTTAGCTATAGGTAGGGTAAAATTACCTAAGCCACAGAACAGATCTAAGATTCGTTTTTGTGAATTTGGCTTTAAAACGTCTAAAATAAATAAGCCTAATTTTTGATTAACCTCTTTGTTAATCTGCACAAAAGAAGAAGTACTACAGAAGATCTTAACGCCTTGTGACAGTACAAATAAATCCTCATCATTTCCCGATAACAAGCGCTCTTTGATTACAACCTCATCTTTTTTTAAAGAGATTTTAGGCTTAAAAGGTTCACTTACAGAAAGTACTAATTGATTCTTTTGCGCAAAAGCGACTAAAGCTTGCTCATCTTGAGAAGATAAGACCTTAGTTAAACGCAATAAAACCCCTAAAGCCCCGTCACTATCTAAAAATTCAACATGTCCTAACTGATGCTTACAAGAGAGCGTATCTAAAAAGGCACATAATTTTCCTAAAACAGCGTTAATACGTTCAGTTAAAACCTGACATTGCTCAACTTTAACTAAAGCATGAGATTTCTCTTCGCGAAAACCTAAAGAAAGCTTGCCATGATCTGCTCTAGCGCTTAAACGGCAAGCGCGACGATAACCTGTTGCTTTAGAAGAGACAACTAAGTCAGGAGCATCAAGTTTAACTCCTAAACTCTTATAAAAAAGACGCTGTAAACCAATAATCTTACTCTCTAAAGCTAAATCCTTATCGATATGTGCCAAAGGACAACCACCGCATTTTTTCAACAAATCACAATCAGGTGTTTGACGTTTATCGCTTGTTGTTAAGAGCTTAGTAATTTTTGCAATACCTACCTTTCCCTTGATACTTGTAGCAATTACGCGGGCTCTTTCAGTTGGTAATAGGCCTTCACAGAAATAAGTAATGCCTTCAACTGAGGCTACACCTCTTCCTAAGAGATCCAGACTTTGGGCCGTAAGTTCAAAGGCCTTTACTGCTGTTGTCTTTTTTTGGGGAGGAGTATAAAAATTTACCATCTAAATTTCCTGCATAGAAAGATATTGAGAATATAATTTGTGACTCTGTAGTGGTCTATAATTCATTAGCATTTGTAAAATTTGCGAATGAATGCGTTTCAAAGTCGCCAACGATTCATCAGAATTAAGTCTACCTAGAGCAATATTGGTTAAAGTCTCACCTTTATAGCTTGCAAGAGTTAAATCCTGACAAAGACTAAAACCTGTATAGGGATCAAAAGTATAAAAATTTTCCTTAGAAAAAGGCTTACCACGATTATCCTCAAAAGAAGGTGCATAACCTAAGGTATTTAAAAGTATAGTTTCAAACCTTCGCAAAGGAAGACGAGGATCTACATCTTGTTCTAATATAGATAAGGTTTTGAGATAAGATGCAAAAAGTTGAGGATCGCTCTCTTCTTCATGACATAAGCGATATATCAATTCATTTAGATATTGTGCACAAAAAAGCTTAGGTAAACCTAATTTAAAGGCTGTTCCAGCACTTCTGACCTCACCTATATTATATAGATCGCTTCGCCCCTTAAATAAGGTCAAATATAAAGGTACAAAACTTTGTAACAAAGCCCCTTGACGCAACGAGCTTTTTTTCCCTTGATGACAAACTGCACTTATCCGCCCATATTCTAAAGTCAATAACTCCAAGAGAAGATCATGTTCTTTATATGGGCGTTTATGAATAACGAAACAAGGTGCCTTATTTAAAAGTCTACCCTCAATGCTCCTCAAAGTCGGCATACCCCAGACTCTTCAAAGCACGGGCATCATCAGCCCATCCAGCCTTGACCTTAACATAAAGCTTAAGGAAGATCTTCTGCTCAAACAGCTTTTCCATATCTAATCGAGCTTCTGTACCAATCTTTCTGATACGCTGACCTGCAGCACCTATAACCATTTTCTTTTGACCGATACGCTCAACTAAAATAGCTGCACTTATTCGTAATAACTTTTCTTCCTCAACAAATTGCTCAATTTCTACAGTGGCACTATAAGGTAACTCATCGCCCATCTGACGCATAAGTTTTTCTCTAATAATTTCTGCAGCTAAGAAACGAGATGATCTGTCAGTAATAGCATCATCCGGAAACAAATGCTCGCCTTCAGGCAAACTACCATGAATAATCTTACGCAAATTCTCAAGATTATTACCACGTAAAGCCGAAACTGGAATAATCTCTTTGAAATCCATCATAGAGGAAAGTTTTTCAATTAACGGCAATAACTTTTCTTTATCGTCAATTTTGTCAACTTTATTTATAACTAATACAGTAGGTATTCCAGATTGACGAATACGGTTTAAAGCCATTTCATCATCGTCATTAAAACGCTCTGAATCAACTACAAATAAAACTAATTCAACATCGCCCAAAGAACTTTGAGCTGCACGATTCATAAGCTGATTGATAGCTCGCTTTTCTTCACGATGAAGACCTGGGGTATCAACAAAAACAGTCTGGTAATCGCCTACGGTATCGATACCTAAAATACGATTACGAGTAGTCTGCGGCTTTCTTGAAGTAATACTAATTTTCTGCCCGAGCAGATGGTTCATTAAAGTAGATTTACCTACATTAGGTCGACCTATAATTGCCACAAAACCAAAATGTTGCATTAAATCTTCTCCTGTGAGTGCAGATAATCTAAAACTTGGCCGGCAGCTTCCTGTTCAGCCTTTCTTCTTGAAGAACCTTGACCTTTAAATACAGGAACACCTTCTACGGTGACTGAAATCTCAAAGATCTGTTTATTTTCGGGACCTAAAATTCTTTCAATACGATATACAGGTAAAGAGCGATGTTGTGACTGCAATAATTCCTGCAATGTTGATTTATGATCCTTTTGATTAACATCAGGCTGAATAATCTTAAGTCTTGAAGCAAACCAATTTAAAACAACTTGACGGACCCGCTGAAAGTCTTCTTTAGAATCAATAAACATAGCCCCGATTATGGATTCTACTGCATCAGCAATTAAAGATTCGCGACGAGAACCTCCATTTTTAACCTCACCTGGGCCAAGACGTAACACCTCACCTACACCAAACTCCCTTGCTAATTCTGCTAAGGTAGTCTCACGCACTAAAGATGAACGCATTCTAGTAAGATCTCCCTCTGGGCAGGAAGGGAAAATATCGTAAAGCTCTTTGGCAATGACCATTCCTAAAATGGAATCGCCCAAATACTCCAAACGCTCATTATGTACAGCACCATAGCTTCTATGGGTCAAAGCCTGAGTCAAGAGCTCTAAATTTTCAAAGGCATATCCTAAACGCAATTCTAAATTTTGAAGTTCTAATAGAGTATGTTCTGACATACTTACCTCATAGATCCAATACGCTCAAAGCGAACTGCCGAGGGAATAAACGATGGCAATAAATCATCTTTGTCTCGATTAAACTCTAACGACAACCAAATACCTATGGTTTTACCAATAACACTTTCCATAGGAACAAAACCCCAGAAACGGCTATCTCGGCTATTATCGCGATTATCACCCAGTACAAAATAGCTGTTTTCAGGGACTCTCCAGGCACCAACCGGAGCTCCATTTTGACGATAGAAATATTGTGAAAAATCATCAGTATGAGGATTGATTAAAATTTGATGTTCAATATCGTCTAATTGTTCTTTATAAACATCATATTTTTCATCAAAACCAGCTACCTTTTCTACATATTCACCACTAAGCTCTCGTTGAACTAATTGGGGTAAACTACCTACAGGAGCATCCTTCTTTAGAACAAAGAGTTGCTTCTCTTTATAAATAACAATATCTCCAGGTAAACCAATTACTCGCTTAATATAATCCACACTAGGATCTTCTGGATATTTAAATACAATAACATCGCCTCGTTCAGGAGTTCCTGTCTCAATAATTAGCTTATTAGTTAGAGGTTCTCTGATACCATAATTCCACTTAGTAACTGCAATAAAATCTCCTACATATAATGTGGGCAACATTGAGCCTGAAGGAATACGATAAGGTTCAATTACAAAAGAACGACAAACAAAGACAAATAAAATAATAAAAAATAATGAGCCTGTCTGACCTATGAGTCCTACAGGTTCCATAATTTTACGTTTTTCTTTACGTGAGGCTTTAGGATTTACCGCTAATAAAGCCTGTAAATTTTGCTTGCGTTGTTTTCTGCCATGAAAGAAATCATAAAGCCAAGCTCCACCTGAAAGCAAAGAGGCTATGAGTAATAACAATGCAAAAGTATTCATATACTCTCCAAGCAGAATTGATTATTTCAATTCTGTCATCACATTTTTTTAAACTTAGTAATACGCAAACTAAACTCTATTTTTCATTACCAACCTTTAAGATTGCTAAGAAAGCATCTTGAGGAACCTCAACTCTACCTAACTGTTTCATACGCTTTTTACCAGCTTTCTGCTTCTCTAAAAGCTTACGTTTACGAGTAATATCACCACCATAGCACTTAGCTAAAACATCCTTACGTAAGGCTTTAACGGTAACACGCGCAATAATCTGTGAACCTATAGCTGCCTGAATTGCAATATCAAACATCTGACGAGGAATAACTTCTCTCATCTGTTCAACTACAGCACGTCCTCGAGATTGAGCTACTGAGCGATGCAAAATAATTGCCAAAGCGTCAACTCTCTCACCGGCAATCAAAATATCCATACGCACTAAATCATCACAATTAAAGCGCTTAAAGCTATAGTCAAGTGAAGCATATCCTCGAGAAGCCGATTTTAAGCGGTCAAAGAAATCTAAAACCACCTCTGACATTGGCACCTCATAGGTAAGTGCAACTTGATCACCATGATAAACCAAGCCAGTTTGTATACCTCGTTTTTCCTGACAAAGTTTAATAATTGCTCCAACATATTCTGCAGGCATAAGCATACGACACTCTGCAATTGGCTCACGAATCTCAGCAATATTGCTAACTGGGGGTAAGTTTGCTGGAGAGTCAATATGAATAATTTCTCCTGAAGTTAACAAAATCTCATAAATTACAGTAGGCGCAGTAGTAATTAGATTTAAATTATATTCACGTTCTAAACGCTCCTGAATGATCTCCATATGGAGCATTCCTAAGAATCCACAACGGAAACCAAATCCTAAAGCCTTAGAATTTTCAGGTTCAAAAAATAAAGAGGCATCATTTAAAGATAATTTATCTAAAGCCTCGCGGAAGGCATCATAATCCTCAGTATCTACAGGGAACATACCTGCATAAACCTGAGGTTTTATCTTTTTAAAACCAGGCAAAGGCTGCTCACAAGGGGCTCTAACATGAGTAATAGTATCGCCAACTGGGGCTGCATGTACTGATTTAATATCACAAACAACCCAACCGACTTCGCCGCAATTTAAAATATTTACCGGAGTTCTCTTTGGGGTAGAAATTCCCAAACTTTCGGCAACCCAAGCTGTATTTTGAGACATCACCTTAATACGATCACCTTTACGTAAGGTACCATTTTTTACACGTACTAAAGCGACTACACCTAAATAGTCATCAAAATAAGAGTCAATAATTAAGGCTTGTAGCGGTGCATTCGGATCCCCTTGAGGAGCAGGAATGCTATGCACAATACGCTCTAAAACATCATCAACACCTATACCTGTTTTAGCAGAACAAGTACAAGCATCATGAGCTTCAATACCTATAAGATCTTCAATCTCATCAATAACACGGTCAGGATCTGCTGAAGGCAGATCAATCTTATTTAAAACAGGAATTACCTCTAAATTGAGATCAATAGCCTGATAACAGTTAGCTAAAGTTTGAGCCTCTACACCTTGAGAAGCGTCAACAACTAATAATGCGCCCTCACAAGCGAACAAAGAACGAGAAACCTCATAGGAAAAATCAACATGACCTGGAGTATCAATAAAATTTAACTCATAGGTATTACCATCACGTGATTTATAGTGCAAGGTTACAGCCTGAGCTTTAATTGTAATTCCTCTTTCGCGCTCGATATCCATATTATCGAGAACCTGAGATTTCATTTCGCGATCACTAAGACCGCCACATAATTGAATAAAACGATCTGATAAAGTAGATTTACCATGATCAATATGTGCTATAACCGAAAAATTTCTAACCTTAGAGCGGTCGTAAACTTCTGCCATAAAATCTTTCCTATGGGGATGATGCAATCTTAAAGATGTGGTTGCTAAAGCCTCACCAGGCTTTTATCTTAACCTTCTGATATGAACGCTTATTTTAACAGCAACACCTATTATTTGGAAATGAGTTAATTATGTGGAGATAAACGTTTTAAAACAAACTCGCTTAACTGTAAAGGAATCTCTCCAACAACTGCATATTCATAATTAAGATCCGAACGTCTTAAAACAGTCAAGGTGCCATTTACCGCTGAGGGAATATATAAACTATGAAGTTTATGCCGATAAACTCTAAAATCCGTAATTCCATCTCCATAACGTAAATAAGGAACCTCATTCTCTCCTATAATGGCGACACCTGATTCCATTAAAGAAAATTGTTTTGGAATATTTAAAATAGGCCATCCTTTTGCAGCTATAGAACTTTGCGATTTTTTGACTAGTTCAAAATGATCAAAGAGCTCATCATTATAAATAAAGTTATTTTCAGAATTAAAATTCATCATCGTAACGGTAAGTTTTAAGGCTAAATTACCATTAGGATTTATAACATTAAGCTCTACAGGTAAAGAGCTGTCTTCATCTTTGGCAATGATAAAGCTATAACGCAGATCATCCTCGGGAGCAAAACGCAAGATCGTCACCTTTCGATCTGATAAACGAGTTCTTCCAGCTATCATGCAATTGTAATCTTGCAATTGCAACTGCTCGCTAAAAAGGCGATCCCAAATATTGGTTTGATGCCAAGATAATGGACTTGCCGAATTACGATCTTGATTAAAATCAAAACCCTGCCCATTACGTAGAAAATATCCACTTACCTCACCATTTAAAGACTTCCACAATGAATAATTACGTTTGTTATGATAACGATGGCTTAAGGCATAAGGGATCATATTATTACCGTCACCACTGATAATGGTAAAATCAGCATTGGTTTTGGTATAACTTTTCTGCAATTCCTTTAAATTTAAATGACATTGGTCATTTAAATTTTCAGAAGCTTGTACTGGATGTAGACAAAAAAACGCAATCCCCATCACAAGGATTGCGAATTTACTTATAAATTTAACCATTATTGAGCTGAAGGTGTTAATACATAAAGACGGATATAATCATTTATAAGTTCCATCTCTTTATTTTGTGAATTACGAATTTCTACTTGGCGAGCAGTATTTAAATTGCCATTATAAGAACCATCTCCTAAACGGATAACATTATTATTAGGCACACTTTGATAACTAGCCAAATTTACATTGCTAACTGGTCCTAAAGCTGCTACCGGAGCCTGCTCTTGACTCAAATTATCTACAGCATTATAAGTCTGATAACCTATGACAGTTACCATAGCTATAGATGCTGCAATGGCTGTTTGTGAAACAACAAAACCAATCTTATGAAAAGCTTTCCAAAGACTATAACGAGGAGTTTTAACTTCAGCTTGATCACATACAGGAAGTTCTTCCTTAGCAATAGCCGCGGCAATATTATCTGCTAAAGATAAATTTACCTCATCTGCAAGCTCATGACGCATGGTAGCACCAATGAGGGACCAAGCTTGTAAATGCTTTTCGTCCTCTCCTTGAAATGACAATTTTTCATCTGGAAGATCTTCTCCATCGTAACGAGCAGATAATTCCTCATTTTGCCAATCAAGATTTTTTTTAGTCATGAAGGACTCCCTTTTTGTTTTATCTCCCAAGAGCTGCCATTTTTTCTTCAATAAATTGACGCGCCCTAAATATCCTGGATCTTACAGTCCCAGTTGGGACTCCCGTCAATTTTGCGATATCATCATATGCTAAGCCTTCAACTTCACGAAGGGTTATGGCTTGCCGCAATTCATAAGGTAACTGCGCTAAAGCCTGCATAATTGTTTGTTGCAACTCCTGAGATTCAATTATTCTATCGGGTGAATCTGCGCTTGTAAGTGCCCCTTGATGATCTTGAGAATTAATATCCTCGGCATCAACATCGACATGATTTCGCTGTTTTGAAGTGGATTCTAAAAAAGTTCTAGCTGTATTTATAACTATGCGATACAACCAAGTATAAAAACCACTTTCTCCGCGAAAATTGCCAATAGCACGATAGGCTTTCAGAAATGCCTCTTGGGCAATATCGCAAGCATCAGCTTGATTGTTTACAAATTTCAAAGCAATTTGCACAACTTTATGCTGATAGCGCAACACCAAAAGATTATAAGCATTGCTATCGCCTTGCTGAACCCGCCTGACGATTGCGGCATCAGATGATGATGCATTTATGGTCTCAAGCGGTGGATTCATAAGCTATTTTCACCTTAATATGATTCTTTGACTGGCGGAATAAAAAAAAGTTCAAAAAATTTTGCAAAATTATAACAGCGTCAAAGCTCACCATAAAGATTTGACTAAATATCAATTCAAATTAGATAGTAGTCTGACGCTTTAAATAAAAGCAAAATATCTAATCCATAAGCATTAAAAGCCTATATCTTTACAAAAATCCTCTAACAACGAGCTTTTAGCCTATAATAAATCTCATGTATTTACTAAAAGCAGAGATTTGTATGCTCAAAATAATAAAAAACTATTTATTCATTTTCTTGTTAATTTTCAGCCCCTATGTACTAGCGCAAAGTCTATCTACAGCTACAGGTAATATTCGTATTCCCACAGAAGCGGAAATTAACGCTCAAATTAGCCTTGTTACAGAAGATAGCAATTTAACTGAAGATGCTCGCAAAAATAAGATCACTTCCTTAAATCAATCTTTAGAACAACTAAATAAACTTAATGGGCTTACAAACGAATATAAAGCCTTAAAAAACAAACTTGCGACTGCACCTCAAGATCTCAAACATCAATCCTTAGAGTATAGCAATACCGAAAAAAATTACTCAAAGATTCCTGATATAAGTAAGCTTAATGCCGAGGAAATAGAAAATACTCTCCCCGAGCTTAAAGATAAAACTAAAGTTCTGCAGGACTCCTTAACCCAAATTTCGGCAGAATTAAGCTCACTTCAGACCTTACCTGAACGTGTACAAAGCACCTTAACCAATAACAAAGCTTCCATTAAAACTTCTATGGAAACTATCAATAGTGCTTCTGATATAAATAGTTTTGATGTACGTCTTAAAGCTTTAAATATTTTAGTATTAAATAAAGAAAACGAACTCTTTCAAGAAAAATTCCAATCTCTTTCAACTTTGCAAAATTTAGCTGATTATCAGCACAAAATTTTAAATACAAAACTTAAATATTACCAAAATTATGTTACTGCGCTACAAAATCGTCAAACCGAACTTTTAGTTATAGCTAAAGATGATAGTAATAATGCAGATTCTCAAAATGTTACAACAGAGGATCCTGAATTATTAAAACTATTAAATACTAATAAAAATATCTTAAATTATTTAAATGAAGCCAGACAGCGTAATAGCATACTCAATAAAAATGCTCATGAGGTTAATAGTACCCTCAGTCAAATCCAACAAATTCAAAAAAGTTTAAATGCACAATTACAAGATCTTAACCGTAGCTTAGTTTTATCACGACTTTTAAATAAACAACAAAGTGTCATACCTGAGATTAAATTAAGTTATAACCTTGATGAGACCATTCCAGATCTCAATATCTGGTTATATGACTTAAAAGAACTTCGTGATGACCTTTTTGATATAAGTAAAGCTACTGACGACATCATTAAACTTACCCCTGCCTTAGAATCAAAAAGATCTAAAGTAGAAGCTATCTTAAAACAACGTCAAGATCTATATAACACTCTCTACCAGGAATTAGCTAATGAGCTTAATACCTCTATTGCTTTAAAAATCGATTACACTGAACTAAATAAGCTTAGTGCCCAAGTAAAAAATAACATTACAGAAAAACTTTTCTGGATCCGCAGTAATCAACCTATAAGCTTAGAGTTTTTATTTACAGTTGTACCTCATCTTACTAATGAAATTTCATCAATTGTGCAAAAGCTATACTCTGATGAATTTTTAGATAATACCTTACATACGATTTTAACCGTATCACCTTTATGGTTTTTAGCTTTTTTAATCATTTATTTTCGTAAATATCTAAGTCGCGTTGAGAATAGATTAGCAATGCGGCTTGATCATCAAAATGATAGATTATGGGTAACCCCTCTGGCTATCGTAGTTTCAATTTTAAACCAATTACCAAAGATGATCTGGCGTATCGTTATAGGCGCTATCTTTGTAGTTTTATTATTAGCTGACAGTAATTCTCAGGAAAAAGTTATCCTCATGCTGTCATTACATATTGCAGTATTCGTATTCTGCTTAGAGATTTTAAATCCTAATTCTTTAGCTCAACGTCACTTCAGTATTCCTCCTGCAGAACTTGAGCAAAAACGTGTAATCATGGGGAAAATTTGGATTGAGGCAATACCTATTTTGATTATTGCTAATATTGCTGAAATTGATGCGGCTAATATCTATTATGATATTTTAGGTTATCTAATTGTTGTAATCTCATCTTTAGCTTTAGTAGTACTTTCAGCAAATTGGCTTAAAAACAAATTAACCTCTGAAAGGATATCCCCTGCAATGTGGTTATTTTCAGGATTGTGCATATGCGTACCGATGGTCATCTTAATCATGATGCTCTCCGGTTATTACTACACCACAGTAAAGCTCATCAATCGCTTAGCTTATACTTTCTATTTTGTGCTCTTATACTGGTTATTAAAAAATACCATTCGCCGAATGATGCATACTGCTGAAAACAGTCTTCTTCAAAAGCGTTTACAAAAATTTAATAAATTAAAACATAAAGAGGAAAAACATCTTAACAAGCCTGGAATTCGCTTTGAGTTTATTGGCGCTAAAGCATTTAAGCTTGTAAATATCGTACTTCTTGCTTTTATTATCTTATGTATTTATATCCTCTGGAATGATTTAGCAGGTGTTTTAGGTTATCTTAAAACCGTAAATATTCTCTCAAATGAACAAATCGTAGGTGGCCAAAAAGTTATTACTAGTGCACTTACAGTTGCTGATATTTTACTAGCTCTATTTATTTTAGCTGTAGCTGGCATTTTAAATCGCAATCTACCAGCTTTACTTGAGAAAATTATGCTTCTGCGCTCGGATAATACACGTAAAAGTACTGCTTATACTGTAAAAATAGTTTCCTCCTATGGCATTACAGCCTTAGGTATTATTTTTGCAGCTGGAGCCTTAGGTATTAAGTGGGAAAATCTTCAATGGTTAGTCGCGGCTTTATCTGTCGGTCTAGGTTTTGGCTTACAAGAAATATTCGCAAACTTTGTTTCAGGCCTCATTATCTTGTTTGAAAGACAAATCCGAGTTGGAGATATCATCACCCTCTCAGGTCTATCAGGAACTGTAAATAAAATCCGTATTCGCTCTACAACTATTATTTCCTTTGAAAATAAAGAGGTAATGATCCCTAATCGTCAATTCATCACTTCAGCTCTTACCAACTGGTCTTTGAGTAATACAGTTACAAAACTTGAATTTACCGTAGGCGTAGCTTATGGTACAGATGTTGAAAAAGCTAAAGCTTTATTAAAACAGATCGTTTCTCGTTGTGCTTATATTTCTAAGGCAAATCAGCCTGTTGTCTTTATACAATCTTTAGCTGAGAGTAGTGTAAATATTCTCTGTGAGGTATTTGTAAGTGAAATTGGCAAGCGCAAAGCCACTAACGATTACTTATGTAGTGAAACTTTGCGAGTATTTGCTGAAAATAATATCGAGATTCCTTTCAATATGTTGGAGGTTAATATTAAAAATCTCGATAAAAGCAAACTTGCTCAAGAATTTAAGCAAAGTATGCTAAAAGCTATAGAATAATCATGGACTTTGCCGCATTAAACTGCGGCAAAATCTATTTCGGAGATAGCTTCAAAGGCACAAACATCTTGGCAAACAGCACATTCAGCACAAAGATCTTTGTCAATCATAAAAGAACCATCTTCTTGTTCAACAATGGCCCCGCATGGACAAATATCCTGACACTCACCACATTGGCTACATTTTTGGGGATCAATTACAAACATTTGACTTTACCTTAACTTGCATCAAAATAGTCTAAAAGACTGAAAGAACAGCCCTATATAATAAAGCATAATACGTTTTTTTGAGAATCCAAATGAACAACATTAAAAACAATTTGCAAAAAATCCACACAAATATCGAAGAATTAGCTTCTAAATATAACCGTAAAGAGCAAAAAATAAATCTGCTATGTGTAAGTAAGACTAAACCTATAGACATGATTATCTCAGCATATAAAGAAGGTGAACGTCATTTTGGTGAGTCCTATGTAAATGAAGCTGTGGATAAAATTCAGCAACTTAAAGATCAAGGCTTTGATGATATTAAATGGCATTTTATAGGACCTATTCAAAAGAATAAAACTAAGCTTATAGCGGCAAATTTTGATATTGTTGAAAGTGTTGATAGAGAAATTATCTTAAAGCGCTTAAGTGAACAACGTCCTGACTCATGCAAGCCTTTGGAGATCTTAATTGAAGTTAATTTAAGTGGTGAGTCCCAAAAATCAGGTTGCGCTTTTTCAGAAATTGATAATCTAGTCAAGACTTGCCAAAATTTACCTAATTTACGCTTAAAAGGTTTTATGGGCGTAGCTTCAGAGACCTTTGATATGGAAAAAGTCTCTCAGGAGTTTCATGCTCTTTATAAAATATATTCTGCATATAAAGAAAAAAATCCCAATATCAAGGAGCTTTCTATAGGTATGACTAATGATCTAGAACAAGCCATTGCTAATGGCAGTACAGAGATTAGAATTGGTACAGCAATTTTTGGTGAACGTAACTATAAAAAAAATGAGGTAGCCAATAAACATATAACCTTTATCGGCGGTGGCAATATGTCTACCTGTATATTTGATGGTATTGCGAAGAGCTATAGCACAGCAAAAATCACCGTATCAGGGCCTCACCTTGAAAAACTTAATCATTTCAAAGAAGCCAAAGCCAACATCACATCTAATAATATAGAAGCAGCAGCTAATGCAGATGTAATCTTTTTAGGCGTAAAACCTCAAATCTTAACCTCTGTTCTAACAGAATTGCGTGATGCTAAGATCGACTTTAGCAATAAACTAGTAATTTCTATGGCCGCTGGATTTAAATTAAGCTCAATTAAAAAGTATCTAAATTCAGATAAAATCATCAGAATAATGCCAAATACCCCAGCTAAAATAGGCCTAGGAGTAATTGCTGTTAGTTATGGCAATAATGTCGACGATCAAGAGCGCCAACTATGTCGTGAACTATTAGCAAACCTAGGAAAGTGTTTTGAGGGAGATGAACAAAACTTAAACGTTATTGGCGCTATCTGCGGCTGCGGTCCGGCTTTTGTTTACCGTTTTATGGAAGCTTTATGCGCTGAAGGTTGTCGTCATGGTTTAGATGCTAATGCCGTAAGAGAAATGGTAGAACTAACTTTATTAGGTTCTGCTAATATGTCAAAAAATAACCCTGAAATTTCTTTGCAAAGTCTTCGCGAGGCTGTAACCTCAAAAGGAGGCACTACCTACGCAGGTTTACAAATGATGACACAGGGCAAATTTGAAGAAATGATGACTGCTACTATCAAAGCCAGTCTAGATAGAACCTACGAATTTGAAAAACTCTACTAATAAAAGGGAGCTATTGTGTATTTATTATTTTTAGCCGTGCAAGCCATCATCATGCTCTTTCAGCTACGCTCATTATTGCAGTCATCGAATGCAGACTATTATCATCCGATAACTCAAGGAGTAATCAAGCTTACAGAACCTGCTTTAAAACTATTGCCTAAACGAGGTCTACAATTAGGACTTATACACTTAGGAGGCTTTATTTGTGCACTCTTTTTCACTATATTTGTGTGGTTAGCTTTGTTCTTTATATATAGACTCCCCATGCGTGAAGTAGTGATCTTTACATTAGTAATGTATATAAAGACTTTTGGTTATCTCATCATAGGTCTACTTTTAGCTCAAGCCTTATGTTCTTGGTTACCAAGCACTCGTGGCTTTAGTTTTTATGTAGGTCAAATAACCTCAATCATTACAGCCCCAGTACAAAAAATCATCCCGCCTATCGGGATGATTGATATTTCACTTATGGTAGTATTGATTGCGATTTTTGCACTAAATCGCCTCTTCTTAGGTATTTTTGGTGTCTATTGGCTGACTTTTTAAGCTAATTCAAAATCAACTGGAGACGGTTCTTTACTAACCGTCTCTAAAGAATCTACCTTTTGGAAACCGCGTGGCAACATATCTCCACTACGATTGCGAGAGCTAATTCTATCTGCAAGTTCAGTTGCACTTAAATTCAACACTCGTTTACCACAATGAATAATCAAGAAGCTATTTTCTGGAACTATAGTAATAGCGGCAATACCATCCGCACCAACAGCTAGTTTAGAACCATTTATATTGATAAGTTTATTACCACGACCTGAACTCAAATTAGGTAATTCGCTGACCTTATATATCAATAAACGTCCAGCTTTACTTGCAACTACAACTAAATCACTCTCATAAGATGTAAGCTTAAATGGAGTAAAAACTTCTGCATCGCTATCTAAAGTAATTAAAGCTTTACCACTACGATTGCGTGTTTGTAAGTCCTTACCATTACAAATAAATCCATAGCCCTTATTAGTAGCTAAAAGATATTTATCACTACTATTGGCAATCAAAACATGTACAGGCACCTCTCCTGCAGCAAATTTCACCTTTGCAGATAAAGGCTCACCTTGACTGCGTGCCGAAGGTAAATCCCGAATATCTACAGCATAAAGACGACCTTTATTAGAAATAAAGGATGCAATTTCATTACTCTTACCTGAGGCTTTAGATAAAAAGCTGTCTCCTAGACGGTAGGTTAAACTAGTAGCGTCAATATCAGCACTAGCAGCAGCTCTAACCCATCCCATCTTAGACAAGACTACAGTCGTAGCTGTTGCTGGCAATAATTCATCCTCACTTAAAGCTTGTGCAGCCTCGTGAGCATTAAGTTCGCAACGACGCTCATCGCCATAAAGCTTCATATCCTCTTTAAGTTCACGTTTAATATAGCTTTTTAATTTCTTTTCTGAACCTAACAATGTTGAGAGTTTTTCTTTTTCTTCTAAAAGTTTATCTTTCTCAGCATTTAGTTTGATTTCTTCTAAACGCGCTAACTGTCTTAATTTAGTTTCTAAAACATATTCACCTTGAACTTCTGTCAAATTAAAACGTCGCATTAACTCTGCTTTAGGTTCATCATGATGACGAATAATTTCAATAACATCATCAAGATTTAAAAATACCGTCAACAATCCTTCTAAAAGATGCAAACGTGCATTAACCGCATCTAAGCGATGTTGCAATTTAGCAGTTACAGTCTTTAATCTAAAGCTTAACCACTCACTTAAAATGGTCTTTAAATCTTTTACCGCAGGCTTACCATCTAAACCTAAAATATTTAAGTTAACTCTATAAGTATTTTCAAGCGAGGTTAAAGCAAATAATTGTTCCATAAGTTCATGGACATCTACGCGTTTTGAACGTGGAACGATTATAAGCTTACAGGGATTTTCATGATCAGAGGCATTAACAATATCACTTATTTGTACTAATTTTTTCTTAGCTAAAAGATCGACTATCTGCTTTTCAACTAAGCCTCCTGATACTTGATAAGGTAATGCCTTAATCACAATACCTTCTTTTTCTACCTCATATACAGCTCTTTGTCTGATAATGCCTTTACCACTTTCATACATACGTAAAAGTTCATTATGAGAGGTAGTAATTTGACATCCACTAGGATAATCAGGTCCCTTAACCATAGTCATAAGATCGGCAATACTTGCATTTGGATTATCTAAAAGATAAATACAAGCCTCTGCGACCTCATTTAAATTATGCGGAGGAATATCAGTAGCCATACCCACGGCAATACCCGTGGTTCCGTTTAAAAGAATATTAGGTAAACGTGCTGGTAACGCTTTAGGTTCATCAACAGTACCATCAAAATTTGATACCCATTCCACACAGCCTTGATTTAAATCTTCAAGCAAAACATTAGAATAAGGCGCCAAACGTGATTCCGTATAACGCATAGCCGCGAAAGACTTAGGTTCCTCCGCATCACCCCAATTACCCTGACCATCGATCAAAGGATAACGATAACTAAAGTCTTGGGCCATTAAAACCATAGCCTCATAACAAGCAGAATCGCCATGAGGATGGTATTTACCTAAAACCTCACCCACTGTACGAGCTGATTTTGTATGCTTAGACTTAGGATTAATTCCTAATTTAGCCATAGCAAAAACAATACGTCTCTGTACAGGCTTCATCCCGTCGGTGACCGACGGTAAAGCTCGGTCACGAATTACATTCATGGAGTAATTTAAATAAGCATCCTCAGCAAACTGAGATAGCGGTAACTGTTCTACGCCATCTAAGCTTAAAGAGCGCTTATATTCTTCATTATCTTGCATGGAAAATTCTCACCTAAGTATGGCTATAATGTATAATTCATGCGGAAACAAAACGTCAGCTAACTGCTGCCATTTTTATTCAGGAGCGGCAATTGAAATTCTTAGTTTACAGCATTTTTGTAACTATATTAAGTTTTGCCAGTAACGCTTATGCTACTATGCACAACTTACCTGCAGATATTCTCTCTCAAGCGGTTTGCGAGGATATTGTTTATGATGCAGATTTTGATTATCAAAAATTAGGCAAAATCTATGGATTAGATATTTTTCCTGGAGATATCTATGGGCCTAAAAAAAATCTTGTTGACCATGTCATTGTGCATAAATCACATCATCTGATGCTGTTAATGAATAAAGATCAAATTGTAAAAAAATATTGGATTGCACTTTCAGACCGACCTGTAGGTCGCAAACAATATGAAGGCGATCGTCGTACTCCTGAGGGTACCTATACTCTTGATTATATCAAGGAACGCTCTAGTTACTACCGCGCTTTCCACATATCCTATCCAAACGAACTTGATATTCAAAATGCTCGCAAAATGGGTATGCGTCCCGGTGGCATGATCATGATCCACGGCCAACCACCTTCACGCGGAGAATATCAGGAAACTGTTCAACGTACTGATTGGACTAATGGTTGTATTGCCCTATTAAATCCAGATATCGATGAATTTATTTCTTTAGTTGATGTTGGTACTAAAATAACAATCTACCCGTAAAAATATCCCTTCCTCCTTAGAGGAGGGAATCTTCTGGCTGATTATGTTAAAAAATTATGCCCCAAACAGGCATAATTTTATCTAGTCTAAATCTTATTTGATTTTAATCTCCATTAGGGAACCAATCAACTCTACCCTGCTGCTCTGTCATGCTTTCTTCAGAGAAGTAAAGGTTAGCTACCACAATATCATCATAATCATCTTGACGATCTTGTTTGCTATAAATAAAGCTAACTTTATACAGAGGATAACCAAAATCTTCCTCAATAAATTCCTCGCCTTCTCCTAAAATTTCTATTTCAAAACACAGCTCATATTCATCATTCTGTGCAAAGTGCAATAAGCGTTGAAACTCATCTGGAGAATCGTAGGCTAAGGACTCCTCTGCTGTAGACTTATATAAAGCCACGGCATAATCAACTATCCTATCTTGAATTTCTTCGCCCATTTAAGCCTCCTCACCACCTGAGAGAAATTTATCTTCAGTAACATGGTGCAAAGCTAATTTTGCCCCTTTAGCAAAATTATGTGCTTCACTATCCCACAAACCTTCTCTTACATAAAGGTTAATTACATTTCCCATACAAATACCAGTTTTAGCTAACAACTGTTCATCAGCAAGCTCACATTCAAAGTAAGCTAAACAATTGGGGATAACCTTTAATTGTAATTTTTCTGAAAGTTCGTAAGGGACTCTTGTAGCCTCAAATTTATCACCGCAATCACGACCATGCAGAGATCCTACTTTTAAAATAAAATCCTTTTGAGAAGCATCCGGAATAGCAACAACGAATTTGGATGTTTTTAAAATATTTTCTGTAGTGGTATGTGTGGAAGCTAAAACCACCAAAATTTGATCTGTATCAAAAGGACAATTCCAAGCTGCAGTCATAATATCGCTTACACCAGCAGCCGAAGTTGAAGCTACAGTAACTGTACTTCCACCTGTAAATACTCTAAAAGCTTGTGAAATATCTACCTTTTGATAAGTCATAATTTAACTCCAAACAAATATGATCAATTTGAATTTAGGTACAAGCAGAAAATTCCTATCCTAAAAAAAGCTTTGACTTAAAAGATCTCTCGCCATTAAAAAGGAAATTTATCTATATATCTTATATATAACTTAATATTGTATACAAAATCGAATATATATTAAATTTACAATCCTTAGAAAGTTGCAAGTTACAAAAATGAGATTTGATAAATGTTGGTTAATTCTAATTATTACAAATTAGATCAAATAGAAATCGCCAATGATTGCGTTTAGATTTTAAGTATATTTAAAATTTTATCACTGAAGTTCATTAAACAAAAAAGGCTGCAAAGCAGCCTCTTTTAACAAATTGTTTCCTACATAGATATGTCTAAATCAGCCGGAGGCCAATTTTCAAGACGCATACCTAAGGATAGACCTCTTTCAGCTAAAACATCCTTGATTTCTGTTAAGGACTTCTTACCTAAGTTAGGGGTCTTTAATAATTCGACTTCAGTTTTTTGTACGAGGTCGCCAATATACTTGATACCTTCAGTCTTCAAGCAATTAGCAGAACGTACAGTAAGTTCTAAATCTTCGACTGGGCAGATAAGCTTAGGATCAATTAACGGTCTGAAGTTTGCATCTTCCTGAGGAGCAACTGCACCGCGGATATCGACAAAGGAATTTAACTGATCAGCAAAAATGGTGGAAGCAATACCAACAGCATCTTTTGGATCAATAGTTCCATTAGTTTCGATATCAAGAATTAACTGTTCTTTTTCATCTGCAAGTGGCGCAGTATGAACAGCTACATTTAAAACCGGGCAGTACATAGCATCAATCAACAATCTGCCGATGAAACGATCCTCACTACCCTCAACATAAGGATGAGATGTAGTTGGAACATAACCACGACCACGGGAAACATGCAAATGCATGTTGAGTTTAACGTCCTCAGAAGTGATGTGGCATAACACCAGATCAGGATTGCGGATTTCAACACCGTGCGGGCAAATAATATCACCTGCAGTTACAGGACCAATACCTGTCTTCTTAATTTCAAGTACCGGATCGTCGTGTAATAAACCCTCAACTGCAACCGCAACTTCCTTGAGGTTGAGCAGGACCAACAACACGTCTTCCTGAATACCTTCAACTGCACTGTATTCATGAACAACACCTTCAATCTCCCAGGCAGTAATTGCATAACCTGGGATTGAGGATAACATGATGCGACGCAGTGCCGTGCCTACAATTTGCGCATAATGCTTTTCAAACGGCTCAAGAGTTACACGATAGACAAAACGTGAGAGCTCGGTAACGTTCTTGATGTTTGGTTTGATAGAATCAATGATCTGATCCAAGGTTTCACCCTCGTTTTTGTATACAGTCGGCAAGCTTTCAAGCAAAATGGGCGTTCTCACGCCCATCACTTATTAAGCGTTCTCAGAAGCTGAGGCTTCAGTGTTAGCACTCTCATCCTGAACCTCAGGACGATCGGTTAACATGATGTAGGCAACAGGTGCCTTATCACCAGGACGTAAACCAGCCTTGATGATACGGGTGTAGCCACCCGGACGATTGGCAGAAAGCTTACCAATAACGTTGAAAAGCTTAGCTACAACAGCATCGTCGCGAAGACGAGCAAAGGCTAAACGACGATTTGCAACAGAATCAACCTTAGCTAAGGTGATCAAAGGCTCGACAAAGCGACGTAATTCCTTAGCCTTAGGCACAGTGGTTTTAATCACTTCGTAGCTAAGGAGAGCGTTAGCGAGGTTGCGGTACAATGCTGCACGATGTGAAGCAGTACGGCCAAAATGACGGCCGCTTAAACGATGACGCATTTCCTAATTCCTTTCTTATTAAGTTAATTGTTTGGTACTCTCAGTCCCGGAGGAGGCCAATTAGCCACACGCATACCCAAGGATAATCCTCTCTGAGCTAAAACATCCTTAATTTCAGTTAAGGACTTCTTACCTAAGTTCGGAGTCTTGAGCAACTCAACCTCTGTACGCTGTACCAAATCACCGATGTGAATGATATTCTCCGCTTTGAGACAGTTAGCTGAACGGACAGTAAGTTCCAGATCATCTACTAACTGCATCAGCACAGGATCCGGCATCGGAGGAGCAGAAGGAGCCAAAGCACGCTCTGTAATATCCTCTTTGTTGATAATATTAGACATACTATCAACTAATAAATCAGATGCCTTCATCAATGCATTTTCAGGAGTAATAGTACCGTCTGTTTCCAGATCAATAATCAATCTGTCAAGATCGGTACGTTGCTCAACACGAGCTGACTCAACTTCATAAACGAAGCGTCTTACCGGGCAGTAATCAGCATCCATCAAAATCACATCCTCTGCATCAGCAGGGAGGTGCTTAGGATCAGATGCCATTACATAACCGACTCCTGAGCTTAAACGAAGTTTCATCGACAACGAAGCCTTGGCACCAGTGAGAGTGCAGATATGAGCATCCGGATTGGCAAAGCTAATACCTTCAGGGCAAATAATGTCTGAAGCTTTCACCTCACCTTCGCCGCTTTTCTCAAGCGACAACCATACAGGCTCATTTAGAAGATCATTTGTAACAATGCCGAGTAATTTCAAATTGATAATTAACTCGAACATTGATTCAGACATATCTTCTTTTACGCTGTATTGATCTTTTATCCCCTCGATGGAAAAAGCATCTACTGCAGTTCCAGACAAGGTCTTAAGCAAAATTCCGCTTAACGCTACGCCTAAAGTATTGCCATAACCACGTTCTAAAGGTTCTAAAACCACATGAGCATGATTTGGACCGACTTCGGTAAAATCTACCGGCTTAGGTTTAAGCAGTTCAACAACAGACACTAGAGATACCCCACATTATTAGGTGCTGGCAAGGGTTGCCGTTAATTACTTAGAGTACAATTCGACGATGAGCTGTTCCTTAATGTCGGCAGGAAGCTCAGAGCGCTCAGGATTGTTCTTGTAAGTGCCTTTCATATGGTCAACATCAACGTCAATCCAGGTAGGCTTTAAAGCACGCTGACCAGAAAGGTCCATAGCGGCCTTAATACGTAACTGCTTCTTAGCCTTTTCACGAACAGCAATAACGTCGGACGGTTGTACCTGATAAGAAGGAATATTAACGATCTGATCGTTTACGGTAATAGCCTTATGGGAAACTAACTGACGAGCCTCCATACGGGTAGAACCGAAGCCCATACGATAAACAACGTTATCTAAACGGCTTTCTAACAGCTGGAGTAAGTTTTCACCGGTATTGCCGGTCATACGAGCTGCTTTTTTGTAGTAGTTAGCAAACTGACGCTCAAGAACGCCGTAAATACGACGAACCTTCTGCTTCTCACGAAGTTGCATACCATAATCAGATAAACGCGGCTTGTTAGCGCCGTGCTGACCTGGAACAGTATCTAATTTGCACTTGGTGTCAATTGCACGAACACCAGACTTCAGAAATAAATCAACACCCTCGCGGCGGCTTAATTTCAGAGCTGGACCTGTGTATTTTGCCATTTATCTTTCTCCAGAAATTTAACTCGAAGGTTAGACACGACGCTTTTTAGGCGGGCGGCAACCATTGTGAGGGATAGGGGTAACATCGGTGATGTTGGTGATCTTAAAGCCGATTGCATTTAAAGCACGGATAGAAGACTCACGACCAGGACCTGGTCCCTTGACTAAAACCTCAAGGTTCTTTACACCGAATTCCTTGGCAGCCTCACCAGCACGCTCAGTAGCAACCTGAGCTGCATACGGAGTGGACTTACGAGAACCACGGAAACCTGAACCGCCGGCAGTTGCCCAAGAAAGGACATTACCCTGGCGATCAGAGATGGTTACGATGGTATTGTTGAAAGATGCATGGATATGAGCCACGCCATCGGCAACCTGCTTCTTAGAGCGCTTGCCGCGTACGCGGGTAGCCGCTGCAGTTGCGGTCTTAATTTCTTCAGCCATCTAAACTCTCCTACTTCTTCACACTCTTGCGCGGGCCCTTACGGGTACGAGCATTGGTTTTAGTACGCTGACCGCGAACTGGTAAGCCGCGGCGGTGGCGTAAGCCACGATAGGTACCAAGATCAATAAGACGCTTGATGTTCATGGAAATTTCGCGACGAAGGTCACCTTCTACGGTGAACTTTGCAACTTCAGCACGAATCTTATCTACTACCTGTTCGTCGATATCTTTGAACTTGGTGGTAGGTTCAACCCCAACGGCAGCGAGAATATCGCGAGCACGGGTCGGGCCGATGCCATAGATCGATTGCAAAGCAATCATGGCAATCTTCTGGTCAGGCACATTAATGCCAGCTATACGGGCCACTATCGATCTCCTAATTAAAGGTCTATTAAAAACAACGGTTGCTGCAAAGCCCGTTTAATGGATACGCAACAACCACTATAGTGCACATTGGCATGTCAGAACGGCACCCAAGGTTAAAAACCTAAGGTGCCGTGTAAACTGTATGATTATACAGAAATCTATTTAGATGTTCAAGAACATCTTTACAAAAGCATTAGCCCTGACGTTGCTTATGCTTAGGATTGCTGCAGATAATGCGGACTACACCGTGGCGACGAACGACTTTGCAGTTGCGACACATCTTTTTAACTGAAGCACCAACTTTCATTTTTTTCTCCCATAACAGAGTGAAAAACTCTAACGGCCATAATTCCGAAGGTTTGCCTTACGCATGATATCGCCATACTGCTGATTCATCATGTGACTCTGAAGCTGAGCTACGAAATCCATGCTGACCACTACGATAATCAGTAATGAAGTACCACCAAAGTAGAACTGAACATTAAACCAGTTCATAAGTAGCTGCGGTACCAGGCAGACCAACACCATGTATAAAGAACCACTCAGGGTCAAACGAGTCATCACCTTATCGATGAAACGAGCTGTTTGCTCGCCCGGGCGGATACCAGGAATAAAAGCTCCACTCTTCTTCAAATTCTCTGCCACATCGCGAGGATTAAATACCAACGCGGTATAGAAGAAAGTAAAGAATATGATGGCTGCAGCATACATCAACTCATAAAGCGGTTGACCTGGCTGGAGGAACATGGAAATTTCCTGAAGCACATTGGCCACAGCATTATCACCTTGACCGAACCAAGATACAACAGTACCTGGGAATAAAATTATCGACGACGCAAAAATAGCCGGGATAACACCAGATAAGTTAATCTTTAACGGTAAAGTAGAGCGAGGCTGTGAATAAATGCGGTTACCCATCTGACGCTTGGCATATTCGATAACAATTTTACGCTGACCACGTTCAACGAAAACTACGAATAGGGTCACTAAGACCACGACAACACCAATAATCAACAGGGCAATGGTCGATAGATCACCTTGACGCGATTGCTCGAAAGTACGAGCTAAAGCTGAAGGTAATCCAGCGACGATACCAGCAAAGATAATAAGAGAAATACCATTGCCAATACCGCGTTCAGTAATCTGTTCACCAAGCCACATCAAGAGCATTGTACCAGTGACAAGACTTACAGTTGTTACAAAGTAAAAACCAAAGCCTGGATTGTCAACCAACCCTGGCATCATATTAGGAATACCAGTGGCAATACCCAAAGCCTGAATGGCGGCTAAAAAGAGCGTAGCCACGCGAGTGTACTGAGTAATCTTACGACGACCAGATTCACCCTCTTTGCGTAATTCTGCTAAGTTCTTATTAATAACTGCCAACAGCTGAATGATAATGGCTGCAGAAATATAAGGCATGATACCTAATGCTAAAACGGAGGCACGCTCTAAAGCACCACCGGAGAACATATTGAACATACCCAAGATGGTTCCGCTCTGCTCATCGAAAACTCGCTGCAGGACATCGGCATTTACACCTGGAACCGGAATATACGAACCAAGTCTGAAGACGACAAGTCCGATGAAGACGAAGAGCAGACGTGAACGCAGCTCGCCGTTACCGGATTTGCTTTGTTGCGCTACTTCGCGACTTCTATCAAATAGCGATTTTCTTGCCATGCAAAACCTCTATAGGGCATCTTACGATGCCCAAAATTAAATTACTTGGAAGCCTTCTTGGCAGCCTTTTGTTCGGCAGTCTTCTTAGCAGGCTTTTGAATGCCGTCTTTAGCAAGCTTGTCAAGACGAGCCTGCTGCTTAGCAGCAGAACGCTTGGCAGAAGCCTCTAAACGAGCAGCAGCTTCAGCGATGTAAGCGGCTTCTTCAACAGAACCACCACAAGCTTCAATTGCAGCCTTAGCACCCTTAGTTACACCAATACCCTTAACAGTGATCTTCTTGGTGAAGTTCGGTACACGGGATAAAACAACCTTAACGAACTTGTCCTTCTTGGTGATAAGACGAGCCTTTAACAAGGTGTCCATATCAACAACATCACCTTCAATACGATTTAAATCGTTTAAGGTAACCTCAGTGGTAACAGCAGCTTTAGGAGACCAGAAACCGAACTTCGGTAAACGGATCTTCATAGGGATGGCGCCGCCCTCAAAACCAGGACGCTTGTGGGCACTCTTACGGGCACCAGCACCTTTAACACCACGGCCGCAGGTCTTACCGAGGCCAGAACCAATACCACGACCGACACGAACGGCTCTCTTGTGAGAACCCTCAGCCGGACTTAAAGTATTCAGAAACATCTTTTACTCCTCGACCTTGACCATATAGCTAATTTTATTGATCATGCCGCGAACAGAAGGAGTATCCTCAAGCTCAACGGTATGACGAATACGGCGCAGACCCAGTCCCTTTAAGGTAGCAACGTGCTTGGGTAAACGGCCGATAGAACTCTTAGTCTGAGTAACCTTGATGGTTTTCTTCTCTGCCATTTTTTACTCCAAAATTTCCTTAACTGAGAGGCCACGCTTAGCAGCAACAGCCTCAGGAGTACGCATGGAAGCTAAAGCAGCAACAGTAGCACGAACTACGTTGATAGGATTAGTAGAACCATAAGCCTTAGCTAAAACGTTACGAACACCAGCAACCTCAAGTACAGCACGCATAGCACCACCAGCAATAATACCGGTACCTTCAGCGGCAGGCTGCATATAAACCATGGAACCAGAGTGCTCACCCTTAACGGCGTGGAACAAAGTACCATTGTTTAAAGAGATATTGTTATTGATATTGCGGCGAGCCTGCTCAATTGCCTTTTGAATAGCAGCAGGAACTTCACCAGCCTTACCATAACCAAAACCAACACGGCCGTTACCATCACCAACAACAGTTAAAGCGGTGAAGGAGAAAATACGACCACCCTTAACAACTTTAGCTACACGGTTAACTGCAACCAATTTTTCCTGCAGTTCGCCAGCTTGAGTTTCATCTTTGTGTTGCATCTGCTGCACTCCTAGAACTTAAGGCCGGCTTCACGAGCGGCGTCAGCTAAAGCTGCAACACGGCCGTGATACTGATAGCCAGATCTGTCAAAAGCTACGGTTTCAACCTTAGCGGCAATGGCACGCTCGGCAACAGTCTTGCCGATAAGCTTAGCTGCTTCAACGTTGCCAGTGTACTTTAAGTCTTTGATAAGATCTTTCTCTAAAGTACAAGCAGAGGCTAAAACGCAATTATCTTTGTTAATTACCTGAGCATAGATGTGACGCGGGGTACGGGTAACAACTAAACGAGTTACACCCAGCTCGTGCATCTTTGCACGGGATTTAGTGGCGCGACGGATACGTGCTTCTTTCTTGTCAAACATGTTATGCCACCCTGTTATTTCTTCTTAGCTTCTTTAATGACGATAACTTCGTCTGCGTAACGTACGCCCTTGCCCTTATACGGCTCAGGAGCACGGAATGCACGGATCTTAGCAGCAGCCTGACCTAAAACAGCTTTGTCGAAGCCCTTAAGGACAACGTCAGTCTGAGTAGGACACTCGGCAGTGATGCCTTCCGGTAACTCGAAGTTAATCGGATGAGAGTAACCTAATACGAGGTTTAATACATTGCCCTTTACAGCAGCTCTGTAACCAACACCTACTAACTTAAGCTTCTTCTCAAAGCCTTTGTCTAAACCAACAACCATGTTATTTAATAAAGCACGGGCAGTACCAGACTGCATGTTGGACTCAGTGGTATCTTCCTTCTGAGCTACAGAGAGAATGTTGTTTTCACATTTAACGGCAACGGTGTCGTGCACATTAAGAACCATCTCGCCCTTCTTGGACTTGATAGTAACTTTCTGGCCTTCAATCAGGACTTCAACGCCCTGAGGAACGTCAATGTGTTCCTTAGCAATACGAGACATCTATCCTCCCCTTATGCGACGTAGCAAATAACTTCGCCGCCCAAGCCGTCCTTACGGGCAGCACGATCGGTCATTAAGCCTTTAGAAGTGGAAACCACTGCAATACCTAAACCGTTCATAATACGCGGCAGATCGCGGCTCTTCTTGTATACGCGCAGACCAGGGCGAGAAACACGCTGAATGAGTTCTACAACCGGTTTGCCTTCATAGTACTTAAGGCCAATTTCCAAAACCTTCTTGACGTCACCGTTCTCGGAGACAGAAGAAATATAGCCTTCTTTTAAGAGTAAATTAGCAATAGCTAATTTCTGCTTGGAAGACGGCATAGTAACACTAACTTTGCCAGAAGCCTGGCCGTTACGGATACGGGTTAATAAATCCGCAATCGGATCTTGAATCATGTGAGTCTCTCCTATTACCAGCTGGCCTTGTGCAATCCAGGGATTTCGCCACGCATCATGTGCTCGCGGAGCTTAATACGGCAAAGGCCGAACTTGCGTAAATAGCCATGCGGACGACCAGTCTCGCTGCAGCGGTTGCGCTGACGGCAAGGGCTAGAATCGCGCGGTAAGGCAGCAAGTGCCTGAACAGCTGCAAAGCGGTCTTCTTCGGAAGTAGACACGCATGAAATAATCTTTTTGAGCTCTGAACGCTTTGCGCGATATTTTTCGCAAAGACGCTGTCTTTTCAGATCTCTGTTCTTCATTGAAGTCTTAGCCATGAGTTCGTCCTCGAATTACTTATTAGCCTGAGTACGGAAAGGGAAGCTGAAAGCCTGTAACAGGGCACGGCCCTCGTCATCAGTCTTAGCAGTAGTAGTGATAGTAATATCCATACCACGAATTGCATCAACCTTATCGTAGTCAATCTCAGGGAAAATGATCTGCTCACGTACGCCCATGGAATAGTTGCCTCTGCCATCAAAGGACTTAGCTGATAAACCACGGAAATCACGGATACGCGGAATTGCGATCACAATTAAACGCTCGAGGAACTCCCACATGCGCTCACCACGCAGGGTAACTTTACAACCGATTGGATAGCCCTCACGAATATGGAAGCCCGCTACAGATTTGCGAACCTTGGTGATTAACGGCTTCTGGCCAGAAATAGCGGCCATATCGCGTGCTGCATTCTCTAAAACTTTCTTGTCTGCAACAGCTTCACCAACACCCATATTGAGGGTGATCTTCACAATCCGAGGGACTTGCATGACTGAATTGTAACCAAATTGTTCAGTTAAGGCTTTGATTACTTCCTGCTTGTATAAATCATGCAGTTTCGCCATCGTTATTCTCCTACTTATTTAACACTTATTTGGTCGGGGTAGAGATAATCTTGTCGTTAGACTTGAAGACACGAACTTTCTTACCGTCTTCAATCTTGAAACCGACGCGATCAGCTTTCTTGGTATCAGGGTTATAGATAGCCACGTTGGAAATATCAACAGGGGCTTCGATGTCCACAATACCGCCGGCCTGATTAAGGTTAGGGTTTGCTTTTTGGTGTTTCTTCTTGACATTAATGCCTTCAACTAACACCTTGTGCTCACTCGGGAAAACGCGGGTGACCTTACCAGTCTTACCCTTGTCTTTACCGGTGATGACGATTACTTCGTCATTGGTGCGAATTTTCGCTGCCATTTTTCTAATACCCTCTCTTAGAGTACTTCAGGGGCTAAGGACACAATCTTCATAAATTGTTCGGTACGCAATTCACGAGTAACTGGTCCGAAAATACGAGTGCCCATAGGCTCATGCTGCGAAGTCAAAAGAACTGCAGCGTTGCTATCAAAGCGGATGAGAGAACCATCAGCACGACGTACACCTTTCTTAGTACGAACTACAACTGCGTCTACAACATCGCCCTTCTTAACTTTGCCGCGCGGAATCGCGTCTTTGACAGAGACTTTAATAATGTCGCCAATGCCTGCGTAACGGCGGTGGGAACCACCTAAAACCTTGATACACATTACAGCACGTGCGCCAGAATTGTCCGCGACGTCAAGTATGCTTTGCATCTGGATCATTGCAAATGCTCCGGTTAAAAACTAAAACAACTTCTCACTCACATTAAGCGAGAAGGCGATACAATTTAACATAAATATAATAAGACCGCAAGACATAAATGTCCTACGGTCCAAAATTAATTTTAAAAGCGTTTTGCTTTTAATTAGGCTTTAGGAGACTGTTCAATAACCTTGACGATCTTCCAAGAGATAGTCTTAGATACTGGACGGCACTCGCAAATTTCAACGATATCACCAGTCTTAGCGATATTCTCGCTATCGGCTACGTGAAATTTAGTGGTGCGAGTGATGATCTTGCCGTATACCGGATGGGTAATACGACGCTCAACAGCTACTACACAAGCCTTCTGCATTTTGTCGCTAACAACGCGGCCACGGAGGGAGCGGGCCACTTTCTCGGCGTTCTGGATATCAGACATTCAACTCTTCCTCTATTTGGCGCTTTCTGAGGCTAATTTCTCAGAAAGAATGGTATTTACACGTGCAATGTTGCGACGTACTTTTCTAACGTTGTCAGTCTGGGACAGGGAACCTGTCTTTAACTGGAAACGGAGATTGAACTGCTCGCGCTGTAAGCCTGAGAGCTCGGTCTTTAACTCCTCAACGGATTTATTGCGTAAATCATTAGTCTGCATTAGATCACCTGCTTACGAACAAAAGTGGTGGTAACTGAAAGCTTAGCTGCTGCAAGACGGAAAGCCTCACGAGCAACTTCTTCAGTAATGCCGCCGATCTCGAACAGTACGCGGCCAGGCTGAATCGGGGCAACCCAGTATTCAACTGTACCCTTGCCTTTACCCATACGAACACCAAGAGCTTTCTGGGTGATAGGCTTGTCCGGGAATACACGGATCCAAACCTTACCTTCACGCTTCATCTCACGAGTGAAAGCACGACGGGCAGCTTCAATCTCACGGGCAGTAATCTGACCACGAGAAGTAGCTTTTAAACCATACTCGCCGAAGGAAACGATGGAACCAGCATAAGCCAGACCTTCATTGCGACCTTTTTGAGTCTTACGATATTTCGTACGTTTAGGTTGTAACATTTAATCCTTCCTCCGTTACTCAGCAGCTTTTTCAGCCGGAGCATCTTCGGTCTTACGGGCATTGCGACGGCCACGACCAGGGCGAGCCTGATTGTTATCGTCACGACGATGTCTGCGACCAGCTGGAGTAGCTACGCCGCTCTTGTCCTCAGACTCTTCCTGGGTTAAAGGCAAGCCGCCTAAAATCTCACCCTTGAAGATCCAGACCTTAACACCAATTACACCGTAGGTGGTGACAGCCTCTGATAAAGCATAGTCGATATCAGCACGTAAAGTGTGGAGAGGTACGCGACCTTCACGTAACCACTCAGTACGGGCGATTTCGGCACCGCCTAAACGACCTGAAACCTCAACCTTGATACCCTTGGCACCAACACGCATTGCATTCTGAATAGCCTTCTTCATAGCGCGACGGAACATTACACGACGCTCTAACTGAGAGGCAATAGAATCAGCAACTAACTTAGCATCTAAATCCGGCTTACGGATTTCAGAGATGTTAACCTGAGCCGGAACACCAGCAATAGTGCTGATCTTCTTGCGTAACTTCTCTACGTCCTCACCCTTCTTACCGATTACGATACCAGGACGAGCAGTGCAAATAGTTACGCGAACGCTCTTGGCCGGGCGATCAATAATGATCTTGGAAACGGAGGCATTCTTTAACTCATTGGTCAGATACTTACGAATCTCGGCATCGCTCTTGATGTTAGCCGGGAAATTTGCAGTAGATGCGTACCAGACAGAAGAGTAAGGCTTGGTAATGCCAAGACGAATTCCGTTAGGATTAATTTTCTGGCCCATGGTTACTCCCCTTTCTCTGCAACAACTACAGTGATATGAGAGGTGCGCTTGACGATACGGTCAGCACGGCCCTTAGCGCGCGGCATAATGCGCTTTAAGGACGGACCCTCATCCACAAGAATCTTAGATACGAATAAATCATCGATATCTAAAGAAAGATTGTGCTCAGCGTTAGCAACAGCAGAGAGCACGACCTTACGGATCAAAGCAGCAGCTTTACGTGGGCTGAACTGCAAGAGATCCAAAGCGTCCTGTACCGGCAGACCGCGGACCTGATCTGCGACCAGGCGAGTCTTCTGGGCAGAAGAACGGGCGTAACGGTGAACAGCTTTAACTTCCATTACTAAACTCCTGATTACTTAGATGATGTAGCATCAGCTACGTGGCCCTTGAAGGTACGGGTCGGGGCAAACTCACCTAACTTGTGACCAACCATTTCATCGGAAACATAGACCGGCACATGCTGACGACCGTTATGTACAGCGATTGTCATTCCAATCATGGCCGGGATAATTACTGAACGGCGTGACCAGGTTTTGATCGGCTTCTTATCGCCAGACTCAGCAACCTGCAATACCTTCTTAAGTAAGGACTCATCAATAAATGGGCCTTTCTTCAAAGAACGTGGCATGTTATATCCTCGCTTAACAATTAACGGTGGTGAACAATGTACTTATCAGTACGCTTGTTCTTGCGGGTCTTGTAGCCCTTAGAAGGGGTACCCCAAGGCGAGCAAGGCTGAATACCCTTGTTACGGCCTTCACCACCACCATGCGGGTGGTCAATCGGGTTCATAGACATACCGCGGACAGTAGGACGGATACCACGCCAACGCTTGGCACCAGCTTTACCTAACTGAGCTAACATATGCTCGTTATTGCCAATCTCACCGATAGTAGCACGGCAGTCAGCTAAAACACGACGCATTTCACCAGAACGCATACGTAAAGTTACATATGCACCCTCACGGGCTAATAATTCGCAATAAGTGCCAGCAGAACGGGCAAATACAGCACCTGCACCAGGGTTAAGCTCAACTGCATGAATAACAGAGCCTAACGGAATGTTACGTAACGGTAAGGCATTACCTACCTTGATAGGGGCATTGATACCAGAAACAACAACATCACCAGCCTTTAAGCCCTTAGGAGCTAAAATGTAGCTGCGAGAACCATCAGTGTAAAGGATTAAAGCGATATGAGCTGAACGGTTAGGATCATACTCAATACGCTCTACACGAGCCTCAACACCGTCTTTCTGACGCTTGAAATCGATTAAACGATAACGCTGCTTGTGGCCACCGCCGATATGACGGGTAGAGATGTGACCATAATTGTCACGACCACCAGTCTTACGCTTTTCGACTACGAGTGAACGGAACGGACCGCCTTTCCACAGGCCAGGGGTCTTGATCTGAACGACGTGACGACGGGCTGGGGAGGTAGGCTTAGCTTTAATAATAGCCATTACTTGCTCTCCTTGTCATTCTGCTGTGAAGCGGTATCAACATCTAACTGAGTACCGGCAGGAAGAGTTACATAAGCCTTCTTCCAGTCGTTACGCTTGCCGATACCATGAACAGTACGACGGGTCTTACCACTAAAATTCAGGGTGCGAACACCAACAACCTCAACGCCAAAGATCTTCTCAACAGCGGCTTTGATTTCTTCCTTGGTAGCGTCAGGTAAAACTTTGAAAGTAACCACACTCTTTTCAGAAGCGGCGGTGCTCTTTTCAGAGATTACAGGTGCGCGCAGAATACTCATTAAACGTGCTTCTGAACTCATTTAAGCAACTCCTCTACTTTCTTAACGGCAGCGGCCGTCATTAAAACCTTGTCAAAGCCGACCAAATTGACCGGATTGAACTCAGCAGTACCCGGCTGGCAGGTAGCAACTTTGTAAAGATTGCGAGAAGCTAAGAGAATGTTCTCATCGAAAGCTTCAGTAACAATCAAAACTTGCTTAAGATCCATTGCCTTGAGCTTTTCAACTAAGGACTTGGTCTTGTGATCTTCAAGCTTGAACTCGTCAACAATAACCAAGCGATCCTGACGGACTAACTCAGAGAGGATGCTACGCATTGCAACGCGATACATCTTACGGTTGACCTTTTTGCTCCAATCTTGCGGCTTAGCTGCAAAAATGGTGCCACCAGCGCGCCATAAAGGCGAACGAGATGAACCTGCACGAGCGCGACCAGTGCCCTTTTGACGGAACGGCTTCTTACCGCCGCCAGAAACCTCAGAACGGGTCTTCTGAGCTTTAGTACCAGCACGGGCAGTGCTGAGGTAGGAAACAACTACCTGATGAACCAGCGGCTCATTGAACTCGCGACCAAAGGTGTTTTCGGACACTTCCAGCTGCTTGTCGGCGCCAAATAACTTTAATTCCATGATCCTATTACCTCGGGTTAAGCTTTAACACTTGGCCGTACGATGAGATCGCCATTATTGGCACCAGGAACGGCACCCTTGACGAGGAGCAAATTACGCTCAACATCGATGCGAACGAGGTCCAAACCTAAAACGGTGACTTTCTCATTGCCCATGCGGCCGACCATCTTCTTGCCCTTGAATACTCTACCTGGGGTCTGATTTTGACCAGTAGAGCCAGGAACACGATGAGAACGTGAATTACCGTGGGTATAATCCTGATGGAGGAAGTGATAACGCTTGATAGTACCAGCAGTGCCTTTACCTTTGGACTGACCAGTTACGTCTACTTTCTTAACATCATTGAAAGCATCAACTTTGATCTCAGAACCTACTTGATAAGACTCAAGCTCGGCGGCATCAAGGCGGAACTCCCATAAACCACGACCGGCCTGTACACCGGACTTGGCAAAGTGACCAATTTCAGCCTTGGTCATGCGGCTAGCTTTGCGATCACCAGTGGTAACCTGGATGGCAGTGTAACCATCGGTCTCAGCATTTTTAATCTGGGTGACGCGGTTTGCTTCTACTTGGATGACGGTTACCGGAACAGATTTGCCGTTCTCGTTGAAAACACGGGTCATACCAAGCTTGCGGCCAATTAAACCGATTGACATTGTATTTTTCCCCTATTTGTTAGCGAAGGCTGATCTGGACATCCACACCGGCGGCAAGATCCAAACGCATTAAAGCGTCAACAGTCTTTTCAGTCGGCTCCACGATGTCAACTAAACGCTTGTGAGTACGGATCTCGTACTGATCACGGGCATCTTTATTAACATGAGGGGAAATGAGGATGGTGTAACGCTCCTTGCGGGTAGGGAGCGGGATCGGACCACGAACCTGAGCACCAGTGCGCTTGGCAGTTTCAACGATTTCAGCAGTTGAATGATCAATCAATCTGTGATCGTAAGCTTTAAGACGGATCCGGATTCTTTGATTCTGCATTGCAGACTCCATTTTTTAAAAAGAACACGCAGACACTCGCCTTCCCGACTATATCCTTAAAAGGATTTATCAGGAGGAAGTAATCTCTGCAACAATTTCTCCCACAATTAGGGAGAGTATCATCAGCCGCATCATATCGACGTAGGGCTGGTCTTGCAAAACTAACGTTGCTTATCTTTAACAACGC
>ERZ1673737.420-NODE-420-length-55618-cov-35.055397_pt1 | contig 55618 bp, 48 predicted proteins | sample MGYA00580211_ERZ1673737 | MGnify/ENA primary metagenome ERZ1673737 (study PRJEB41218, sample SAMN15661789) | gut metagenome | host: Homo sapiens | place: Canada: London | collected 2015-08-20/2019-03-30 | study: EMG produced TPA metagenomics assembly of... | reverse complement strand
CGGCTTCTTGCTGAGGCTTCGGAAGTCATTCTTTTGCCTCAGCGCTTGGCGCTCAAGTATAATACCATACCCCCGGAGGAATGTCAACACTTTTTTGCAAGTTTTTTCAAGTTTTTCCTGTAAAACTGAAATTGTCTTCATTCAATGTCCGCCGCGCGGGTGTTCTTCTTTCCGTGCAAAAAGGCCGCCCATGCAGCTGCACAGACGGCCTTCCTTATTTATAGAATGAAACTCAGCGGATCTCGATGCCGAGCTTGAACTTCAGGTTACCCAGCACCTTCTTGACGGCACGCTCGACCTGCTCAGCAGAAACTTCTGCATTGGGGTCGGCCAGCGTCAGGGAGAAGGCCACGCTCTTCTTGCCCTCACCGAGGTTTGCGCCGCGATAGATATCGAACAGCTTGACGTCGGTGATGAGCGGGCTTGCCTTCTTGATGGTATCCTCGATCTCGCCGCAGGTGACCTTTTCCTCGCAGACGAGGGCCAGATCGCGCTTGACGGATGCGTAGGGGCTGAGCGGCTGATAGCGGAGTTCGCCGTCCACGCAGCTCATCAGGGCTTCGTAGTCCAGTTCGCCCAGATAGATGTTCTGGCTGTCCTTCTGATCCTTTGCGATCTCCAGCTCACCGTTGATCTCATTGGAGAGCTTGCCGAAGGCACCCAGACGCTTGCCCTCGCAGTAGACTGCGGCGCTGATGCCGGGGTGGAGCCACGGCGTCGTCTCGCGCTCGTAGGTGAAGTGGAGACCGAAACCGGCAGCCAGTGCCTCCATGGCACCCTTGACGGTGAAGAAGTCCTCGCCGGGGCCGAAAGCGCCGATGCAAAGGGTCTGGCGCTCATGGGGATGCTCGTTGAGGGGCAGTTCCTTGGCCAGATAGACCGGTGCCATCTCGAACAGACGGCCCTCGGCGTTGCCCTTCTTCAGGTTGTCCACGATGACGTTCAGCATGGACGGGGTCAGCAGGGTGCGCATGATGGACAGGTTCTCGCTGATGGGGTTCAGGATGCGGATGGCCTTGCGGGCGGCATCATCGGCGGGGATGTGCAGCATATCCAGCTCAGCGGCAGAGTAGAACGCCAGCGTGGAAGCCTCATAGAAGCCCTGCGCAGCCAGCAGACGCTTGGTCTTGAGCTGCTGCTTCTGGTCGTAGTTCAGGCCGCCGTTGGTGACGGAGGCAGTGTTCAGGAAGGTGGGCACGATGTGGTCGTAGCCGTACTCACGGATGACTTCCTCCGCCAGATCGGGGAAGCTCTCCACGTCCTCACGATACAGAGGTGCGGACACATCCCAGCTGCCGTCGGCCTGAACGTCCACGGTGAATTCCAGACGCTTGAGGATGTCGATCATGGTCTGATCGGGCACGGTGATGCCCAGCACGCCGCAGATCTTGGCCGGGGTGGTGACGATGTGCTTGCGCTCCAGCGGGCGGCCATCGGTCAGGTCATACTCCAGCGTGGTGATATCGCCGCAGTCCAGCTCCTGAATCAGGTGCAGAGCGCGGGCAAGGCCCAGTTCGGGAGAGTGGCGGTCCACGCCCTTTTCATAGCGGGCGGAGGAGTCGCTGTTCTGACCCAGTGCGCGGCTGGTCTTGCGGACGCTATCGCGGGCGAAGGTGGCGCACTCGAACAGAAGGCTGGTGGTCTTGTCGTCCATGCCGGAGTTGGCGCCGCCCATGATGCCGGCCAGAGCCACCGGCTTCTCGGCATCACAGATAACGAGGTTGTTGGGGTTCAGGGTGAACTCCTTCTCGTCGAGGGTGGTGATCTTCTCACCCTCGTGGGCGCGGCGGACGTCGATGGTGCGGCCCGCGACCTTATTCAGGTCAAAGGCGTGCATGGGCTGGCCCATCTCCAGCAGGGTGTGGTTGGTGATATCCACCACGTTGCTGATGGAGCGCAGACCGCACAGAGCCAGATGGCGCCTCATCCAGCGGGGAGATTCGCCCATGCGGATGTTGCGGACGTAGTGAGCCATATAGCGGGGGCAGAGGTCCGGGGCTTCCACCTTGACGGTAATGGGCTCGTCGGCGTCGCAGACGGCCTTGTAATCCATGGCGGGCATGTGCAGGGGCTTGCCGAGGATGGCAGAGACCTCGCGGGCAATGCCCAGAACGGACTGGCAGTCCGGGCGGTTGGCGGTGATGGAGATATCGAAGATATAGTCATCCAGACCGACCACGGGAGCGATATCGGTGCCGGGCACGCTGTCTTCGGGCAGGATGAGCAGACCGTAGACCTCGGAACCGGGGAACAGATCCTCGTTCAGGCCCAGCTCCTCGCCGGAGCAGAGCATACCGTTGGACTCCACGCCCTGCATCTTGCGGGCCTTGATCTTGATGCCGCCGGGCAGGGTGGAGCCATCCAGAGCGGCGGGCACGCAGTCGCCCACCTTCATATTGGCGGCACCGGTGCTGATGCGGATCTCGTGGCCGTAGTCGCCGCAGTCCACCACACACTTGGTCAGGTGGGTGCCCTCCTGCTTCTCCATCTCCACGATCTTACCGACGACCACCTTGCTGATGCCCGCATCCAGCGGGATCAACTCCTCAACCTCAAAGCCGCAGGAGAAGAGCTTTTCCTCCAATTCCTGCGCAGTCACGTCGATATCAACCAATTCTTTTAACCAACTGAAAGGTACTTTCATTGTCTCGTCTCTCCCCTCTTATTCATGGAACTGCTTGAGGAACTCCAGATTGTTCTCGAACATCAGGCCGATGTTGTTGATGCCATACTTGAGCATGGCGATGCGCTCGATGCCGATGCCGAAAGCGAAACCGGAATACTGGTCCGGGTCGATGTTGCAGTTCTCCAGCACCTTGCGGTTGACGACACCGCCGCCGAGGACCTCGATCCAGCCGGTGTGCTTGCACAGGGGGCAGCCCTTGCCGTGGCACTCGAAGCAGCTGACATCCACTTCGACGCTGGGCTCGGTGAACGGGAAGTAGGACGGACGCAGACGGGTGCGGGTGTCGGCACCGAACAGCTTCTGGACGAAGGTGTTCAGCGCGCCCTGCAGATCGCCCAGCGTGATGCCCTTATCGACGACCAGACCTTCCATCTGGTGAAACATCGGGCTGTGGGTCGCGTCGGAGTCGGAACGGAAGACGCGGCCGGGGATGAGCACCTTGATGGGCGGCTTCTGAGAATCCATGGTGCGGATCTGGCCGCCGGAAGTCTGGGTGCGGAGCAGGAACTCGTCGGACAGGTAGAAGGTATCCTGCATATCGCGGGCGGGGTGATCCTTCGGCACGTTCAGGCGGGTGAAGTTGTGGTCGTCGTCCTCGATCTCCGGGGCATCGGCCACAGCAAAGCCCATGCCGGAGAAGACATCGATGATCTGGTTGGTGACCAGCGTCAGCGGGTGCAGACCACCCACCGCACGGGTCTTGGCGGGCAGGGTGATGTCCACGGTCTCGGCGGCGTTGCGGGCAGCAAGCTCCGCTTCCTTCACCTTGGCGGCAGCGGCATCATAGTCCGCCTGCACCTTCTGCTTTAATTCGTTGATGATCTTGCCCATGGCGGGGCGCTCTTCCGGCGCGACGGAGCGCAGATTCTTCATCAGCGCGGGAATCTTGCCGTTTTTGCTCAGATATTCCTGCCAGAACGAGGCCAGTGTCTCCTTGGAAGAGACCTGACCGAGGCTCTCTTCGGCCTGTTTGGCCAGCTCGTCGATCATTGCTTGCATGGAAATTCTCTCCTTCTCGGTTTTCTTCTTGTTCAGCGGGTAACAAAAAAGCTCCGTCCCGCCCTGCCTTTCGGCAAAGGGGACGAAGCTGTAACATTTACTCCGCGGTACCACCCGGTTTCCGCTCCCTCAAAAGAGCGGCGCTCAAACGCCGTAACGGGGCGTGCCGTCCCGCACTAAAAGGCTTTCGGAAAAGCCGTTCACGCGGGCCGCTCAGGAGCGAACTTCCACACAGGCCCCACTTGGGCACCCTTTCAGCCGGTGAAGCGCCTCTCTTTGCCGGACGCCTTGTGTGTACTTTCTCCGTCGCTGCGTTTTTGCAGATTCAGGTTTCAATAACCAAGAGTCATCTTACCACATTTTCACCTCGTTTGCAAGCGTGGGAAAGGATTTTGTAACTTTTCCCCGGTTTTGCTTGTGTTTTGTGCCGGAGTGTGATATGCTGAACGCAGCGCTTTACAGAAAGGAGGGTGCACCAAGATGCGTTGGAACGGCTGTGTTTTCTTCAAAAAAGGAAACCCTTAAACTTTTCCGGCTCGAAGTGCGCCCATTTTTAGGCCGATAAGGCCCTCTCAGTCTGCTCCGCAGACAGTTTTCCCAAAGGGAGAGCTTCCGAGGGATCTTTTTTGTAATGCGTGGAGCATGATTCTTTGCGCCGCGTAGCTTTGCTATGGGGCGTTTTTATTTTGCCTGAAAATGGGCACACAGTCCTATCCATTGTAATAGAAAGGGTGCTCCCCATGAATCAGAATCTCAACTTGAAACAGCAGCTTCGCTGCATTTACACCTCCGACTTTTTCTCCGGTCTGCGCATCACCGACGCCGTATGGGTGGCGCTTTTGGCGGCGCGGGGCTTTTCGCTGTGGGAGATCGGCCTAGCCGAGAGCGTGTACCACATCGTCAGCCTCTTCTGCGAAGTGCCCAGCGGCATGGCGGCAGACCTGCTGGGCCGCCGGAAGACCCTCCTGTCCGGCGGAGTCTTGACCGTGACCTGCAATCTGTTGATGGCTTTTGCGCCGAACCTGTTCACCATCTGCCTTGCCATGGGGCTGAACGCGCTGGCTATGACCATGTTTTCCGGCACCTTCACAGCCCTTGTCTACGACAGCCTGAAGACCGAGGGCCGCGAGGACGAGTACATCCAAGTCTCCGCCAACAGTTCCCAGATTTCCATGCTGGCCAACGCCGTGGGTTCGCTGGCCAGCCTTTTGAAGCGCTTCCTCGGCTTTGCGGGCTTTTACCTGCTGAGCGCTGCGTTCGAGGGCGTTTCCACCGCCGCCCTTGCGCTGATGGAGGAGCCCATCGTCACCAAGGCACAGGCCAGCCGGGGAAGGCAGACCCTCCGCGCGCTGCCCGGCCAGTTCACCAAACTGGCGCGCAACAGCCTGAGCATCCTGCGCACCACGCCGCTGGCGGCCAAGCTCATCGTTTCCAGCGCCGTCGTCTCGGTGCCCAGCTACCTGACCAAAATGTTCTTGCAGCAGCGGCTCATTGAGCTGGGCTGGCCCACAGAGCTCCTCTTTCTTCCCCTGCTGCTGGGCGGTGCTGCCTGTGTGCTGGGCGCTGAAGTGGGCCGCCGGGTCCGGTTCCGCTCCATGCGGCGGTTTTATTCCGTCTGCGCCCTGCTCTGCGGCGTCGGCACGCTGCTGGTGGGCCTTGCCCCCGCGTGGGGCGGTCTGTTCGGCATGATGCTGGTGCAGGGCGCACTGGAAGTGTACCTTTTGCATGAAAGCCAGAAGCTGAACGACGCCATTCCCAGCGACCAGCGGGCCACCCTCATCAGCGTGGACAGCATGGCCTACAGTCTGCTCATGATCCCCGCCAGCCCCCTCGTGGGTGCGCTGGGAGACGCCTTCGGTCAGGCCGGGGCGGGCCTTGCGGCGCTGGGTGCCGCGATCCTCGCCAGCGGCCTTGCCGCCGGGCTTTTCGCATCGAACAAACCGTAATTTTTCTCTCTGGACCGCGCAAAAAAGGGACCGCTGCAAACAGCTCTCTCCGGCATCGCGTAAGCGATGACGGAAGGAGTTTTGCAACAGTCCCTTTGCTTTTACGATTTGGAGACCGGGAAGCCGCCGTTTAGGCTGCGCCGCCCATCATCACGAGGATGATAACACCTGCGACGACCACGAGGACCACAACGCCCAGCGCAGCCTGCATCTGCTGCTGAGACTGGTACTGGCGGGCTGCATCGCCGACGTAGCAGGTGCACTCGGCGTACTTGCCGTCGGGAGAGGAAACGATGATCTTGGTCTCGCCATTGCCCACAGCGGTGACGTAGCCGGACTCGCTGACGGTGGCGACGGCGGGGTTCATGCTGACCCAAGTGCGGGCCATGCCCTCACCACCTGCGGCGGCGATGGTCGCGCTCAACTGCTGGACGGAACCGACGTCCGGCATCAGCAGAACGGTCTGGCTCACAGAGACATCGCCCACGCTGTTGCTGACGGTGACGCGGCAGCTTGCGGACTCGCCGTTGGAGGTGCGGGCGGTAACGGTAGCGGTGCCCACGCCCTGTGCAGTGACCATGCCGCCGTCGGAAACGGTGACGACATTGGTGTTGCTGCTGCTCCAGCGCTCATAGCTGGAACCGTAGTAGGAATCCTGCAGGTTCAGCTGGCTGGTGGGGTGTGCATTATCGTAGGTGATATTCAGGGACAGGTAGGAGTGGTCCAGCTCTGCGGTGGCGCGCTCCACGGTCACGCGGCAGGTAGCGGACTCGCCCTTGTTGGTGGTGGCGGTGATGGTGGCGTAGCCCACGCCGCGTGCGGTCACGGTGCCATAGCTGTCCACCGAGGCCACCGAGCCGTTGGAGCTGGTCCAGCGCACGCTGGAATACTCCTCATCGGTGCGGCGCACGCTCAGGGAAGAGGACGGGTTCTGGTTGCCGCTGCGCACGGTCAGGGTCATGGAGCTCTGGCTCAGGTGCATTCCGGTGAAGAGGGCGTTCTCATCCTCCACGGATTCCGCAGCCACAGCGGGGTCAGCCGGGGCAGCCTCCGCCTCCGGGCCCTCCGCATAAGCCGCCGGGGCGCACAGGAGCACCATGCTGAGCGCTGCCGCAGCAACACCGTATTTCAGTACATTTTTCAGTTTCATCGTTGATTCTTCCTTTCTTTTTTGTAAAACAATCCTCAAAAAAGTCCGTTCGGCTGCTGCACCTCCCTTACAGCGTAACGTCTACAGAGGTCATCTGCTGACCGCTGGCGCTATAAAAGCGGATGGTGTAGTCACCCGGAGGCCCTTGGCGGCTGGCCGTCCACGTATAAGTGCCGGACGCCCAGTTGCCGATGGTACCCGCCGAATACTGCAAGGACGTGTTGGCCTTGTAGACCAGCACTGCCTTGACGGCCACTGCCGAACTGCTGTTGATCGTAATGCTCACCGAGCCGCCGCCCACGGACGCAGCCGACATGCTCCAGTTTTCCGCGACCGGAGCCGGGGTGGGAGCCGGGGTGGGTTGCGGAGACGGAGCGGGAGACGGGGACGGCGAGGGCGAAGGCGACGGAGAGGGAGACGGCGTCGGATCGACCTTTTTCGGTTTCGAACTCGGCGTCGAATCCGAGTCGGCATCTTTCTCGAAAATAGCCGAAACATCCACATCGTGCATGGATTCTCCGTCATTGTCTGTACGGGTCGCATCCGTCACGCCGTCGCTCCATTTGACGAAGTGATAGCCAGCGTCTGCGACCGCTTTGACCGTAACGGGGTCAGCATCTTCCGAAAGATTATAAATGACACCAGTCTGCCGCCCCGAAGTGGCATCGTCCACTGCCATCACTGAGCCGCCTTCCCCGCTGACGCGATATCTCAGGGTATACTTCACTTCTTCGGACGCACTGTCCTCCACGAAAATCGCGTACAGGGTGCCGGTCTTTTCGCCGGGCTTGTCGGTGCGCTCGGCGCGGGTATAGCCGTCGCTCCAGCGATCAAACTTGTACCCCTTATCGGGAACGGCTGTGACCTGAAGCAGCTCGTCGCCATCCTCAAACTTGATGGAATCCGCGCCGCTCTCCTCGCTGGTCTTCAGCGTGCCGCCCTTGCCCTTGACCGCGTAAGTCAGGGTCTTGGCCGCTGCGCTCACCGAGGAGACCGGGGCGGGCGCGGGCTTCGGGCGGGAAAGCATCACGCCGCCGCCGATGGCCGCAGCCGCCACCACCGCCGCGATGGCGATATACTGCTTGGGCAGGTGCTTTTTCTTGTTGACGAGCAGGGTCTCCTTATCGCCATAGACGGTCTTGCCTTCTGGGTAAGCTTCGCCCTGCGTGCCGGTATCCTGCGCTCCCCCGCCTTGGGGGCCGTTGTCGGTGCCGCCCCAGATGGTACCGCCGGGCGCGGTGTCGCCGCCTTGGGTGCCGCTGTCCTCTTCATAATAGGGCGTCGTGTCCACGATGGGCGGCATGGTGTAGTCACCCGGACGCAGGGACAGCGAACCAGCATCCGGATCGTCGGGGTCGATGGGCTTTGCGTCCTCCACCCCCTCGTACACGATGAAGGGGATGCAGTCCTTCAATGCCTGACGAAACTCGGCGGCGGTCTGGTAGCGCTCCTTGGCGTCAAAGGCGATGGACTTCATGACCACGGCCTTGAGCTGCTCACTGCCGTTCATCGGCGGCTGGGGCATGGCCCCGCTCATCCGCTGTTCCAGCGCGTTGGTGCGGTCGTCCGGCCGCAGGTTGCCGAAGGGCAGGAACGGCAGACGGTTCTTGTTCAGGAAGCGGTAGAGCATAGTGCCCAGCGAGTACAGGTCAACGGTCTGGCCGTAGGGCCGGCAGAGGTAGACCTCCGGGGCCATGTAATCGTAGGTACCCTTCTTGGACATGCCGGACATGGTTTTTTCCACGGTGCGGGCGATGCCGAAATCGCCCAGCTTGAAGTCGCCGCGGTCGTTCACGAAGATGTTATCCGGCTTGATATCGCGGTGGATGATCTTCTTTTCCTCGCAGATCTCCAGCGCGTTGCAGATATCCATGCCCAGCTGGATGACCTGCTTTTCGCTCATGGTGTGGGTGGTGCAGTAGTCGGGCAGGGAGGTCAGCAGCTCCATCCGGATCAGGATATCCCACGCGATCTCGTCCGGGTGCTCGATGACCATGTGATCCTCGTAGGAGACGATGTTCGTGAAGCCCTTGATCTCGTCCATGATGGCGAATTCGTCGGTCAGGTTCTCCACGAAGCTGCGAAAGTAGGTGGTCGCCCCTTCCCGGTCCATGCCCTCGCTATAGGCCCGCTTCAGGTCGGAGGGGTCCTGCGGGATGCGCACGACCTTCAGCGCCGCCTTATACACCTTGCCGTATTCTGTGTGCTGGATCTCATACACCTTGCCGAAGCTGCCCGCGCCGATCTGCCGGACGCATTTCCAGCCCGGCAATGTATTCAGTTCTGCCATGGTTATGCCCGCACCTCCTCGACTTCAACCAGAATGATCGTGATGTTATCCCGGCCGCCGCGTTCCAGTGCCGCATCCATCAGCGCTTCCACGCCCTGCTGGACGGTGGCGCTGTTTTTGAGGATGCTGCAGAGGGTGAGGTTGTCCAGCATATCGGTCAGGCCGTCGCTGCACAGCAGATACCGGTCGCCCTGCTGCAATTTTTCCTTTGCATAGGAGGGTTCGATCATCATCTCTTCCGGGTCCAGCCCGATATACTGGGTCAGACGCGGCTTGCGCCCCACAACGCCGTGATCCCGCAGGAACTTGGCATCGTTGTGGTCGGTGGAAAGCTGGAACAGCGCGCTCTTGTGGAACCGGTAGGCCCGGCTGTCACCCACATTGCCGCAGTACACCTCGTCCTCGCTGAAGCAGAGCATCACGCCCGTGGTGCCCACCCGGCCGGGGACCTTCCGCGCCTCAGCGGCGACGGCGTCATTCATTGCAGAGGACGCCTCGGCCAGAAATTGCTGCGGCGGGGCCACATACTCCCGCAGCCAGCGGCACTTATCCTTGAAGGTCTCTGCCGCCACAAAGGACGCCACTTCGCCGTTTTCCTCGCCACCCATACCGTCGAACACGCCAAAGGCCGCAAAGGGGCTGGTGGAAACGTCCTGCAAAAGAGGCTTGTCGAGGCTGGTGTGGTCCAGCGGCATCGTCCGGCCGTCAAAATAAAAATTGTCCTCGTTGTTGCCGCGCACCCGGCCCATATTGCACAGGCACGCGGCGGATAGTCTGCATTCCATGAAAATCCTCCGCCTGAGCCACTCAGGCTGTCTTCTTATTTCTTCTCCGCATCCACTTCCTTCATGATCTGCTCCAGATCCTGACGGAAGACCTGATACTCCGCGTTCATATAACCGAGGTACTCCACCTTCACCACATCGTCATGGTTGAACAGGTAGATCTGCTTTTCGGTCAGGTAACCTTCCGGGTACAGGACTGCAATGTAATCGTAACGCTTGCCGTCGTTCTCCGGCAGGACACCGATGATCATCATTGATTTGTTGGCATCCTTGACCGTAACGACCGTGCCGATGGGGAACAGATTTCCGACGTTCATAATCTTAACTCCTTATTTCTCAGTTATTTCCGGTTTGCAGCTGATCGGCCTTGTAGGCGTCGCCCAGCGTCTTATAATTTTCTTTTTCAAACAGCGAGGCCGCACCCTTGACGTCCTTATAGGCTTTTGCCGCCGTGCTGTCCTTGCCAAAGATTTTCTCCACGAAGGAGGCACCATAATTGGTATCGGGGTTGATGGCCTTTGCGATGGGCTCAGCAACGGCATCGGCGAGCTTCTTGGTCGTCTTGCCCGCCGTCGTGATGATGCCGAAACATTTGGAGACATCGTTCACGTTTTCCATGCTCATGTTCAGCAAGCTCAACTGTGCGCCCAGATGGCTCAGCGGGATATTGCCCTTCACCACATCGCCCGCAAGGCCCCAGAGGTTCGAAGCACCCTCTTTGAGTTCCTTGCCGGTGCCCTTGATGGCCTTCCAGAGGTCAGGGGCCTGTTTGACCTTGCCCACCAGCGCCGAGATGGACGCAATGGTCGCGGTCAGCGAACCGACATTGTAGGCAATGCTGCCCGCCGTCTCGCCCAGAACCTTCTGATCCAGCGATTTCAGGACATTGACGTTGCCCACCTGTTCTTTATCGCCGAACCAGCAGTTGTAGATATCCGAAAAGCTGCTGGTCAAGGTATTGACCGAATGCGCAGTGACCAGCACCGCCGCCGGGGCCGCCAGACCGGCACTGCCGCCCGTAACGCCCCACGCTGCCGCTGCCGAAACAACTGCACCAATACCGGAAGCCACAGCCCCTGCCGTCTTGACGATCTTCCACGAAACGCCCTTGTTCTTATAGTCATTGACGACTGTAGAGACCGCACCCTTGGTCCAGTCCACAGCATTTGCCACACCGGTGGAGATTATCTCCTTGCCAGTGTTGACTTTTTCCTTGATCTTGTCCCACCAAGAAGCCTTGGTATCGCCAGTAGATTCCTCGCCGCGGAAACCGCCGCCGCTGCTGCCGGGGGCCGTTTCGCCCTCTTTGATCCGGCCGCCACGGAAACCGCCGCCATTACTGCCACCGGCGCTGGAACCGCCATCCGAAGCCGCATTCCCATTCAGCCCATTGGCCAGCGTATTATCGATGGTCTCGAAGCTTTCGGCGCTCTTGGTGGCAGCAGTGGAACCCCACTGGAGCGCTTCGAGGATGCTGGAGCAGCTTTTCTGGGTGGAGCTGATCTTGCCCACGAAGTTGTGGGAGAGGTTCTCGCTCCACGCATCGTTCGTCCGGTTCAGCACGCTGTTCAGGTTGGAGAACAGGCTCTCGTACTCCGCCCGGAGCGAGTTCAACTCCGCCGCCTGAGTCCGCAGCTCAGCGGGCGTGATCTGAATTTGTTTCATTCTCTATCCTCACTCCATTCGGTTACAGGTCCATGTCGCTGAGCTTGGTCTGACTCATATGGCTCACCGACACCCTCGACGAAACGATCTTCCCGATCACACCTACGCGCGGAGCCATATGGGGGCAGGTCGTTTTCCATTTGATATTTTCGAACGCTTTTTTTGCAGCCGCCGCAATGGACGCGATACTGCCCACCCGGATGCCGTTGACCCGTGCAATGGCCTCGTCCACCGAAGCGAACCAGTTGGAGATATCGTTCTCCGTGGTGCAGAAATCGTCGGCCACGGCGCGGGTGGCGGTCAGGAAGCTTTCGCTCTCCTGCTGGACCCGCTGCATCTGCTGGCGGTTTTCTAGGATGTGCTCGTTGATCGTGTTGCGCTCGGCGCAGCCCCAGCTGCTGTGGGTGGTCACCCGCTGAAGGCACGCCATGGCTTCGTCGATCTGGTTGTTCGCGCTTTCCAACTGGGCCAAAAGACTTTTCAGTTGTTCGGTATCCAAATTGATCATTTCTTCACCCCATTAACTGTTGCGGATGCGGGTCGCACCGTCGTGATCGACGCCTTCGAACCGCGCCGCCGCCCGCTGCATGTAGTCCCGGAAGGTTTCCAGCACTTTGACCATGGCCTGTGTCTTCTGTTTATGCTGGCGCATGGTCGCCAGATACTGCTCGCTGGCGTTGCCGGTCCAGCTTCCCTCGATCTGGTTCAGCAGCTGATCCAACCGGCTGTTCAGGGATTCCAGTGCCTGAATCTGCCGGGTCACCTGATTAGCATTGTCCCGCAGGGTGTCCACATTGACTTTGATCTTTGCCATCTCACACTCCCCCTTCTCTTACCGCGAACTCTCGAAGATCTGCTTCCATTTCTGGTCCAGCAGCCAGTAGCGGCGGACGACGCGCTGGGTGTAGTTCTGGGTATCTTCGAGGTCGCTGATAAGATTCAGGATCTGGCGGCGGAGCTGCTCAGCCCGTTCGCCGATGGCCGCAGCCGTCTCCCCCTGAAAACTGTTGGACTCGTTCTGCACCGCCTGCAGCGCATTCGCCGCCCGGCGCAGGATCTGCTCCGCCTGCCGCTCCTGCCGGATATCGGCCTGCGCGGCAGCTTCGTCGATCATGACTTTACCATTCATATCACGGTATGCCATCCGTTTTCCCCTCCTTGCAGCAGATTCCACGCCTCCTGCCGGAATTCCTCCGGCGGCACGGGGCGGTTTTTCTCATTTTCGGTCTGCTCGTACCAGCAGCCGTTCACCATCATGTACAGGATCACCAGCGGCTCGCCGTCCGCGTCCAGATTCTTCAGCAGCAGCACCTCCGAGATCTGGTCGGTGATCTCCGCATCGCTCAGCTCAGTGCCCGCGCCGCTGCCCGGCCGCAGAAGCGGCTGCAGCTTTGCCTCGACCCGCTCCATGTCGGAGGTGAAGCGGACGGTCTCGCCGTTCCACTCCGCTGCCAGCCAGCGGGGGCCGTCCTCGGTCATTTCCCGGTGGAACATCCAGTGGATGTTATCATGGGTCGAAGTATTTTCCAGCATCAGCTCGGACTCGTAGTCCCCGAAAAAGAGCGGGTGCAGAAAGGCCGCAGCCTCCGGGCGGACCGTAAGCTCGCCCAGCAGGTTTTCTTCCACCGCGCCGCACTTTTCCAGCGCCTCTTCGCATTCCTGTTCGATCACGGCGCGGCGCTGGCTGATCTCCGGCATGGCCGCAATGTAGCTGTAATTCAGATGATCGCCGTTCAGTCGTTTGCCCAGAAAATAAATTTCCTGCATCCTGAGCGTCAATTCCATATTCATTCCTCCTCGCTTTGCGTACAAGCGCCTGTCCCTGCCCCCGCATCGGCGTCGGGTGCACGGAGAGGCGCTTGTTCCTCAAATTGGCTTTGAGCGGAACAAGCACCCCGCGGGTTAGCCCTTCAGGCTGCCGGCCAGAGAGTTGTCCTGCTCGGTGAAGCTGTTGGCAACGGTGTCCAGATTGGTGGCAAAGCTCTCGATCATCTCAGCGAACTGAGTGAAGGTAGACTCCATGCCGTTGAACTTCTCGATGTAAGCAGTTGCAGCAGCACCGGTGAACTCGCCGCTCAGGTTGTTGACCAGAGTACGCATTCTGCCCACGTTGTCGTTGTGGTTGCTCAGCAGAGTACGCAGCTCATTTGCCTTGCTGTGAAGAGTGTCCGCATCCACGCGAATTGCCATAATAGATTCCTTCTTTCTTTTTTATAAAGGTGGATTATATTTTCAACCCCAAAAAGAGGATGAAACAAGGTTATTTCTGGGCCAAGTACAGGGTATCGCCGTTCCAGACGCCCGCTTCTTCCAGCGTTTCGCCGGGTTTCAGCATCCGGCCAAGGCGGCGGTCCCACAAGGCGACCTCCGAGATCCGCCACTGCAGTTCCGGCGCATAGCCGCGCAACGTTTCCAGAATGTCGTCCAGCAGCTTTTCGCTTTCCACGTCCTTCGGCACTTCAAGGTCGAACTTCCGGCCCGAAAAGCTGTCGCCCACGGTCACGATCAAATGATTCATCTGTGCTCACCTCACGCTTCGACCAGTTTGATTTTTTCGGTCTGCTCCGGCCCCAGCAGGTAGCCGTAGCCCTCGTCGAGCGATTGGATCTTCTCCTCCGGGCCAAGGTCGCCGCAGATGTGGAAGGTGACCGACTGCACCGTGCCGCCCAGCAGCAGCACATTGGGTGAAGCCGTCATCTTGCTCACAATGGGGTCCATGGCCGAGCCCGCGTTGGCGTCCTCGGTGCGTTCCGCCGCAAGGATGACGGCCCCCAATTTTTTCGCGAACTTGATGCCGTTGAGCAGCTGCCGTAGCATGGCCTCATCCTCCGAGTCGGTCATCTCCTTCAGGTCGTCGATGAGAACACAGATCTGCGGCATCTGGGTCAGCAGAGCCTGACGTTCCGCATCGGTTGCGGCGTCGCGGCACTCCGCTTCGCGGCTGACCAGTTCTTCGATGAACTTCCGCATCGTGCGGCTCAGCAGCTCGGCGTCTTGGGTGTCCACATAACGGCCCAGCGGTTCCAGTTCCGCAAGGCCCCTGCGGCTGCTGTCCAGAATGATCAGCTCGTTGTCCTCCCGGCTGGTCAGCAGTTTGGCAACGGTCTGCAGCATCCGGCTCTTGCCGCAGCCGGAGGGGCCGGTCAGCAGCACGGTGCCGCTGGCCGCAAGGTCCAAGCTGACGGGGGCAAAGCTCTTGGTGCTGTTGCCGATGGGCAGTTGATCCCGCTGCTGGTAGAGGCTGCTGGTCTCGTCCACGCTCACCGATTCCGGCATCACCGGGATAGGCTCCGGGCGAGCACCGTGCCAGCTCCGGTCCATCCACTCCAGCGATTCCTTCAGGGCGGCGACCCGCTTTTTTTCGTTCTCGCCGGGCACGTAAAGCGCGGTCTGGAACACCACCGGGCCGCCGGTCTTCTTGATGAGGGCGCGGCCCTTGGCCCCGGCCACCAGCCGATGCGAAGCCCGGCTGCCGCCCACGAGCTGACCGTACATCGTATCGTCGTTCATCTCAAAGGCGATGGCACCGGAGGTATTCTGGGTGATCTTGTAGCGGATGCCCGTCTGGGTGCTGGCCGTGTAGATCAGGTAGATGCCGTAGCTGGCACCTTCCTGTGCAATGGTGGTCAGCAGTTCCTCGTAAGCGGGGCAGAGCTCAAAGATGGGCTGGATGTTGTCGATGGCCAGCACCACAGCGGGGATGTCGTCCGAGACATTCTCGCGGTAATCCTTGAGGGAGCTGATGCCGTGCTTCGAGAAGGCCTTCTTCCGCTTGGCGAACTCTTCCCGCAGGATGTAGGCCAGCTTGTCGAACTTTTCCTCTTCGCTGCTCAGCACCACGCCGCCGACATGGGGCATCTGCTCCATGGTCTTCAGGCTCCAGCTGCCAAGGTCGATGATGTAGATGGAGATGTCCTTCGGGCGGTACCACCGGCCCAGACTGCACAGGATCGCCTTGAGCAGCATGGTCTTGCCGCTGCCCGCGCAGCCGTAGATGCCGTAATGGCCCTCGGCTTCGAGGTCGAGGCAGAGCACACCCTGCTCCTGCAGTTCCGGGCGGTCGTAGTGGCCCACGGGGATCTGCAGCCACGGCAACGCGCCGGGCCAGTCCCCGCCCTCGAAGGCACCGGGCACGCCCAGCTCGTCCAGCGGGATGGCGTCGGGCAGCTCCGGCAGCCACGGACAAGGCATTTTATCAAGGTGGTGTTCGTTCGCCACCTTGGTCAGATACTTCGAGACGGCGGCCAGCTCGTCCAAATCGGACTGGAAGCGGGTGCGCTCCTCGTGAACGGTCTTGATGCGCTCACCGTTCAGCTCCACCACGCGGACCTGATTGCCCACGCTGGCGGTCGCTTTCCGATCCCCCAGATAGGGTGCGCCGCACCAATAGGACTGAATCTGTTCGTACACGTCATTGTCGCCGACCTTGACGTAGGCACGGCCCGCCTGCGACAGGTGCGCCGCGTCCGATGTGCCCAGCATATCGCGGCTGGCCGAAGCGTTCTGCACCTTGAGGCAGATGGCGAAGTTGGTGTTGGCGCGGATCTGGTCGTCCACGATGCCCGAAGGGTTCTGGGTGGCCAGCACCAGATTGATGCCCAGCGAACGGCCGATGGTGGCCGCGCTGACCAAGGACTGCATGAACTCCGGCTCCTGACTGCGCAGTTCGCGGAACTCGTCGGCCACGATCAGCAGCCGGGGCATCGGTTCCCGGAACTTGCCCGCGTGGAACCCCTTGCTGTAATCGCTGAACTTGGAAACGCCGCACTTCGCAAAAATTTTCTGGCGGCGGAGCAGCTCGCTGTGCAGCGAGACCATGGAGCGCTGGATGTTGTTGCCGATGTTCGTGATCTTGCCGACCATGTGGGGCAGCCCTTCCAGCGTGTTGGCCAGACCGCCGCCCTTGTAGTCGATGATGACGAAGGAAACGTCGTAGGGATGATAATTCACCGCCAGCGAGAGCAGCCATGTCGTCAGCAGTTCGCTCTTGCCGGAGCCGGACGTACCGGCCACCAGACCGTGCGGGCCGTCGTTGACGACATCGAGGTAGAAGGGCTTGCCGCCCGCCATCGCACCGATGGGGGTGCTCATGTTCTTCCGCTCCTGCGTCCAGCGGTCCCATGCGTCCAGCTCCTCCACCGTGTTCACGTTCATACCTTGTAAGAACGTAATGGCGGAAGGGATCTCCAGATGGGCCGCGCCGCCGCTGACCTCCACCGCCGACAGCGTGCGGCAGTAGCGGTCGAAGGCGTCAGCCTTGATCTCCGGGTCCGGGGTGAAGAGGGCCTTTTTCTCGGTCTGGGTCACGTCGTAGCAGCAGGGTTCCGGCGGGAAATCGAGGTTCACGACGAACTGGCACTGCTGCGGCAGATAGCCCAGCTGTTCGTCGGCGGAGATGTTCCCCAGATCGTAGGCGAAGAGGATGGAGGCATTTACGCCCGGCCCGCCGTTCAGGATGTCGCTCACGACCTTGAGCCGCTCGGCCATCCGGTAGGACCCCATAAGGAAGACGTAGTGGGTCGAGTCGCTCTTGCCCTCGCCCCGGAACAGGTCGTGGAACAAGTCGCTCAGACTGTTTGCGCTCTTCTCATCAAAGGCAAGGTAGCGGGTCTGCTCCTCGGCGTCCCAGATATGGGGCAGCCAGCGCAGCGCCTGCCAGAGTTCTTTTTCGTCCTCGTCGAAGATGCCCACCAGCTTCACTTCGGTGTAGAAGTGGGAATAGGTCATGGCTACGATGAGATTTTTCAGCAGGGAGACGACCCGGCGGTGGTCACCGATCAAGCCGCACGCACGGTATTTCCGCAGGTCGATGCGGGTGGGCACATGGTCCACGATGCGGTTCTCCTCGATGATCTCCTTGGCCAGTTCGGCCACATCGTCGTCCTCCATCTGGATGCCGGAACTGTCCATCGGCTCCTTGATGGGCACGCAGAGGGGCTCGTAGCCCATACCGACGCGGAGCTGCAAAAAGTCCTCATCTTTGGGGCTGCGCTCCCACAACGAGAGCTTCAGGTCGGCCAGACCCTCGGTGCAGGTCTCCGGGGCGGGGTTCTCCCGCGTCAGGATCTCGCGCTGCTTTTCGGCTGTCTGCTGAATGACCGCCTGTTGGGATTCTATATATGCGCCGTACTTCTCGCGGCGTTTCTGTTCGTATTCCTGATATTTTTTGAGGTCGCGCTTGTTGTCGCTCTTGCCCATGACGACACTGCTCACGGGCGAAACGAGGCTGGCCGCGCGGGCGGCGATCAGCGCGGGCGACGCCGCGCCCATGGCCAGCGAAGCGCCCACCATGGCACCGCTGCCCAACAGCGATGCAAGGAAGCCGCGCCGCTTTTCAAACAGCCGCGCCTTTGTGGGCGGGCGCTGCAGCACGATCGGCTCTGCGGGCAGCCGCTCCCGTTGGCGCGGCGAGCGCCGGTAGCGCAGATGCTTGCGGCTGTTCTGGGTGGTGCCCAGCCCCACGCCGGAGGTATTGAAGTGCAGCCGCCGCCCGGCATCCACGAAGATGAGTTCCGAGTTTTTCACCTCGATGCGCAGGTGGAGCAGATCGATGATGTCGCCGGACTTGAGCTTTGCCTTTTGGATGCGGTGGCCGTTCAGGTAGGTGCCGTTGGTGCTCTGGCGGTTGTGGCCGCCATCTTCGACGTAGGCCATGCCCTCCTCGCACCGCAGCGTCATCTGGTAGCCGGAGACGGTGCCCTCTTCCAGCACAATGTTGTTTTCGTCCTTCCGGCCGATGGTCACGACCCCGCGGTAGGGCAGCGTATATTTCTGCCCGGCAGCTTCTCCCGCCTCCTGCCAGCAGATCGTCAGCGGCAGCTCGTCGGTAATCCGCTGCAGGGTCGCACTTCCCCCGATGGCCTCGGTGTAAAGGTCCCGCAGCTTTTTGCCGGACGCATATAACGCGCCCTTTTTATAGGTAAACTTGAGTTGGCCGGGCAGCAGTTCCTCCACAAAGAGTGTGTCGTTCTTGCCGCTGCCGACCGTAAAGCTTTTGCCGTTTTCCAACTCGACTTTGTAAAGCCGCTCGTTGTTCCAGCGCAGCACACATTGTATCATTCTGATTTCCCCATCTATTTTGATTCAAAGCGCCCCAATAAACCGCCCGGACGGAAGATTCCGCAATTCCCGCCGCAGACCGCTTTTCGCTCACATCCTATTTTCACAAAAATTCTACACTAATTTCATAGGCGCGTCAATATGGTTTTATCACAAAAATCCCTTTCCGAAACCAGTTTCGGAAAGGGATTCTGCTTTGTGTATTTGGTTGGATCAGTCCACTACCGGCACATCCAGCCCGAATTCCAGCGGGCGGAAACGGGGGCAGACATTCTCGGTGATGCAGATGACCGAGGCGGCGAGGCGGCTGCCGATCTCGCAGGATTCGGCCAGCGTCTTGCCATAGGTCAGGCCGATGACCGTTCCGGCGAAGAACGCGTCACCCGCGCCGGTGGTGTCGATGACGTTCACCTTCTTGGCGGGAACGATGCCGCAGTCGCCGTCGGCATGGGCATAGACCGCACCCTTGTCGCCCATCGTGACCACCATGCAGGGGATGTTCGCGCTCTTGACATTGGCGGCCAGCACCTTGCACATCTCAGCGGGTTCCAAGTGGCCGTAATCGTCCGAGAAGAGCAGCCCGGCCTCCTGCTGATTGCAGACAAAACAATCGATCTGCTGCAAAAAGTCCCGGCGCTCCATGGCAATGCTCATGTTGGAGACCGCGGCGAACACCTTTTTGCCGTACTTCTTGGCGTAGCGCAGGGTCTGCTTCACGGTCTCCTTTTCGAGGTCCAGTTCCAGCGCGATGCTGTCGCAGTCCGCGAAGATCTCATCGCCCTGCTCCTCCAAGAGCTTGGTCAGGGGGGCGGTATCCGGGCGCTTGGAGATGGCCGCACAGACGTCGCCGTCGTTGTCGAAAATGGCCAGCCATGTGCCCATGCCGTCCGGCACCCGCTGGATGAACTTGGTGTTCACCTTGTGGTTGGACAGCTTATCAATGACGTCCTGCCCCATGCCCGTATCGTCCACCAGACCCACGAAGGTCGGGCGCAGCTCCACGTTGGCGATATCCTCCGCCACATTGCGGCTCACACCGCCGTGCACCTGCTCCACCCGCCCAGCGTTGCGCCCGCCGGGGATGTAGGTGGAGAGTGGATAACCTTTGATGTCCACAAAAACGGCACCGATCACTACAATTCCCATAGAAAAAATTCCTTTCCCGGATTTTTACCTTGATTTTGACTTCATTATACACGATTTCCGGGCCGGAATCCATCTATTTTCCAATTTTGGGGCCTTTGACCTCGCCGTCGGCACCAACCTTTCCCCATTACAGCAAAAGACCCCCGGTCGAATGGCCGGGGATCCTTTGTGAACCGATCAAGCTTCTGCCTGACTGGGATGGGGCTTCGGCGGGTGCTTGGTGAAGAGGAGCTTCAGCACCAGCGGCGTTGCCACCGAGGAGACCACGATCAGCAGGATGACCGCTGTGAAGTAAACGGGATCCACCACGCCCACATCGAGGCCCTTCTGGGCCACGATCAGCGCCACCTCGCCGCGGGTCATCATGCCCACGCCGACTTTGAGGGAATCCTCCCAGCTGAAGCGGCAGATCTTGGCGGCCAGACCGCAGCCGATGATCTTGGTGATGAGGGCCACGATCACGAAGCAGACACTGAACAGCAGGATGCTGGGGGTCAGGCCGCTGATGTCGGTCTTCAGGCCGATGCTGGCGAAGAAGACTGGCGCGAACATCACATAGTTGCTGATGTCCACCCGGCGCTCCACATAGGAAGCGTCATTCATCGAGCAGAGCACGATGCCCGCGATGTAAGCGCCCGTGATATCCGCAATGCCGAAGTATTCCTCGGCGATGTAGGCCATGGCAAAGCAGAACACCATGCTGACGATGGTGATGCGCTGGGTGTGGGGATTGCGCTTGTCCAGCCACTTCATCGCGAAGTGGACGATAAGGCCCACGCCGATGGCCGTGGCAAAGAAGAGGACGGTGTTGAACAGCACCTTGCCCAGCCCCGTGCCGGTGCCGGAGCTGGCACCCAGCACGCAGGTCAGCACCACGATGCCGATGACGTCATCGATGACCGCCGCGCTGACGATGGTGGTGCCGAGGAAGCTCTTCAGGTGGCCCAGCTCCTGCAGCGTCGCCACCGTGATGGACACGCTGGTGGCTGTCATGATGGTGCCGATGAAGAGCGCCCGGTAGAACTCCGGGCTGCCCACGGCTGAAAAGCCGTAGAATACACTATAAAGGAGAGTGCCGCCTACCAGCGGCACTGCCACGCCCACACAGGCGATCAGCGTCGCGATGGGGCCCGCCCGCATCAGCTCCTTCAGGTTGGTGCCAAGGCCGGTGGAGAACATCAGCAGCACCACGCCGATCTCCGCGAAGACGGAGATGGTATCGCTGATGTGCACGAGGTTCAGCAGACACGGGCCGATCAGCAGACCCGCGATGATCTCGCCCACCACCTGCGGGGCCTTGCACTTGCGGGCCACCAGCCCGAAGAACTTGGCCGTGAGCATGATGATGGCGAGATTCCGGAAGACCGAATACATAAAAGTACCTTCTTTCGTTTATTCTCATATTTTGTTTTCCCGACGGGGGCGGCCGCGCGCCGTCTCCCGTGCCGTACCATATTATAGCGCAGCCGCTTGTTAAAAGCAAAACGATTTCGATTAAGATTCGGCCAAAGTTTCGCCCTGTTTCCGTTTTATTTTTTGTGCATAATTTTGCGTCGCAGGGCTTGACAAAGCAAAAATCACTTGCTATAATAAATTGCTGTCTGAACAGACACACCACACGGACCGGGCGAAGCCGCACGGACCGTGTACCTTGGCCTCATAACCTTGAGGCCCTCAAGTCCAAAAGGAGGTGCTACAAAATGGCAAAGTACGAAACCATGCTGATTACCAGCGCCGCTCTCGACGAGGAGGCTACCACCGCTCTGGTCGGTAAGTTCAAATCCCTGATCGAGGCTAACGGTACGATCGATTCCATCGACGAGTGGGGCAAGCGCCGTCTGGCCTACCCCATCAACGACGAGGAGGAAGGCGTCTACACCGTGATCAACTTCACCAGCGAGCCCAGCTTCCCCGCTGAGCTGGATCGTGTGTACAAGATCACCGAAGGCGTTATGCGCAGCCTGATCGTTGCCCACGAGGAGTAATCTCTCCGTGATCAAAAAGGAGTCCGTTTTATGTTGAATGTTGTAGCCATCATGGGCCGCCTTGTGGCTGACCCGGAACTCCGCACCACCCAGAGCGGCACCAACGTGTGCAGCTTCCGGATCGCGTGTGACCGCAATTTTGCCCGTCAGGGTGAACAGCGTCAGGCTGATTTCATCGACATCGTCGCATGGCGTCAGCAGGCAGAGTTTGTTTCGAAGTATTTCCAGAAGGGCAGTCTGATCGCCATCGAAGGCTCGCTTCAGACCCGCCAGTATCAGGACAAGCAGGGAAACAACCGCACTGCCGTTGAGGTCGTGGCCAACAACATCAACTTTGCAGGCCCCAAGAGCAGCAATCAAGGCGGCGGAGCGAATTATCAGAATTCCGCTCCGTCCTACCAGAACGCAGCTCCTGCCCGCCCGGCTGCTGTGGAGGCAGCTCCCAGCTATTCCGCCGGCAGTGCAGATGATTTCGCCGTCATTGACGACAGCGACGATCTGCCGTTCTGATCCGAAACGGTCTATTCCGTTAAAATCTTATAGGAGGTAATAAGCAATGGCTTTTGAAAGAACCGAAGGCTCTCGCCCCGCACGCCCCATGCGTCGCGGCCGCAAGAAGGTTTGCAGCTTCTGTGTCGATCGCATCGACACCATCGATTACAAGGACGTGCCCCGTCTGCGTAAGTACGTCTCTGAGCGTGCTAAGATCATTCCCCGCCGTGTGACCGGCACCTGCGCTTATCATCAGCGCGCACTGACCACCGCCATCAAGCGTGCTCGTCACGTTGCTCTGATGCCCTACGTCAGCGATTAATTTTTCAGAACTACTTTATCAACCCAATTCAAAATAAATCAGCAATCAGCAAAGCGCCTTCCCCGATGACAAGGGGAGGGCGCTTTTTGTTTTCCAGCATCGCACGCGGTGCCTTGGCGTGCAGCACAGTCATCCGGGAATGTGCATTGAACGGTCAAAAAGTTACAAACCGGTACGGTTTTCCCGGTTCTTTTTGCATTGTTCCCGGTATTTTCTGAAATGAACCGGAGTTTTGACTCATGCGCAAAACAACCTGCACAAAGGCAGGTCGATTCCTTGTACACTTTTTACGAAAGTGGTTCCACATGATTGATTTTTTGCACAGAATGTGCCATACTATAGCCACTGGAAACGTTCCCGACAACGTTCCCGATGAATCGGCAGAAAGCGAGGAGATGCGATATGACGATCAAGGACATCGCCCGCATCAGCGGCTGTTCCGTCAGCACCATCTCCCGTGTGATCAACGACCGGCCCGATGTGCGGCCGGAAACGAAAGAGCACGTTCTGAAGGTCATGCGGGAAGCGGGGTTCACCCCCAACACCAACGCCCGGCAGTTGAAGATCCAGCAGTCCCGGAGCTTGGTGTTCGTGGTCAAGGGCGCACGCAACCTCTTCTTTTCGGACTTCCTCGTTCAATTGCAGCGGGCCGCTACCCTGTACGGATACAACGGCATCGTCTCCTATCTGGACGAGAACGCCAACGAGATCGACGCAGCCGAAAAGATCCTGCGGGAGATCAAGCCCAAAGGCATCATCTTCCTCGGCGGCAGCGTGAGCAACTTCCAGAACGGTTTTGCCAACATCACAGTTCCTTCTGTGCTGGCTACGCTGGTCTCCCATGAGCTGAACTTCCCCAATCTGTCGATGGTCGGCGTAGACGACCGGGCCGCTGCCCGCACCGCCGTCGCCCACCTCATCGCGCAGGGCCACAGCAAGATCGCTGTGCTGGGCGGCCCAGCCACCAGCTATCCCAGCCGGATGCGCCGCCTCGGCGCGCAGGACGCCATGGAGAACGCCGGGCTCACCTTTGACGACAAGCTCTACGGCCTGTCGAACTACGATTTCGAGTCCGCCTACCACGCCATGAACAGTCTGCTGGCCCGCCGGGCCGAGTTTACCGCCCTGTTCGCCATGAGCGACGTGATCGCGTTCGGTGCCATCCGGGCGCTGGTCAGCGCCGGGTGCCGGGTGCCGGAGGATGTCTCCGTCATCGGCTTTGACGGCATCACGATGTCCCGTTACTGCGTGCCGGTGATGACCACCATCGTCCAGCCCAGCGAACAGATCGCACTTCAGAGCATTGAGCTGCTGGTGCGGCAGATCGAGCACGGTGCCCCGGCACAGACCGTTACCCTCCAGCCGGAATTGCAGCAGGGCGAAAGTGTCTGCCCCTGCCGCCGCCGGTTTGAATCCGTCTAACCCCGCCCGCTTTCACCGGGCGGTGCTGATAAAAAACAATCAGAAGAAGGAGTACTACTATGAAAAAGATGATCTCTCGTCGTAACTTTCTGAAGGTCGCAGGCGCTTCTGCCGCTGCTCTGGGTCTGGCTGCCTGTGGAGGCTCTTCCAGCTCCACCTCCACCGCTTCCTCCGCTGCCGCTTCTACCGCTGCTTCCTCTACCGCAGCTTCCGGTGCCAACGGCAAGGTCTACTTCCTGAACTTCAAGCCCGAACAGGATGAGGCTTGGCAGAATCTGGCTAAGGTTTACACCGAAGAGACCGGCGTGCCCGTCACCGTCGTGACCGCTGCTTCCGGCCAGTACGAGACCACCCTGATGAGCGAGATGGAGAAGAGCGAGGCTCCTACCCTGTTCCAGGTCAACGGTCCTGTGGGTCTGGCCAACTGGAAGGATTACTGCTACGACCTGTCCGGCAGCAAGCTGTACGGCGAGCTGACCAGCGACTCCTTCGCCCTGAAGGACGGCGACGCTGTCACCAGCATCGCATACGTCATTGAGACCTACGGCATCATCTACAACAAGGAGCTGCTGACTGCCGCTGGTTACACCCAGGACGATATCAAGGGCTTTGACGATCTGAAGAAGGTCGCCGATGACATTCAGGCCCGCAAGGCTGAGCTGGGCGTCGATGGCGCTTTCACCTCCGCCGGCATGGACGGTTCTTCCGACTGGCGCTTCAAGACCCATCTGGCAAACCTGCCCATCTACTACGAGTACAAGGCTGACGGCATCAGCTCCACCGACGCCATCAAGGGCACCTACCTCGACAACTACAAGCAGATCTGGGATCTGTACATCACCGATTCCACCTGCGATCCCACGTTGCTGGCTTCCAAGACCGGCAACGACGCTGTGGCCGAGTTCGTGGGCAAAAAGGCTGTCTTCTATCAGAACGGCACTTGGGCTTACAGCGACGTGAAGGATCTGGGCGACGACAACTTGGGTATGCTGCCCATCTACATCGGTGTGGACGGCGAAGAGAATCAGGGCCTGTGCACCGGTTCCGAGAACTACTGGTGCGTGAACAACACCTCTTCTGACGAGGACATTCAGGCTACTCTGGACTTCCTGTACTGGTGTGTCACTTCCGACAAGGGCACTTCCGCTATGGCCGACGATATGGGCTTTGTCATCCCCTTCAAGGCTGCAAAGGATTCCACCAACCCCCTGATCGGCATTGCAAACGACTACGTTGCAGCTGGCAAGACCAGTGTTGACTGGTGCTTCTCCACCATGCCTTCCGAGGAGTGGAAGAATGGCGTTGGTTCCGCTCTGACCGCTTACGCAGCAGGCACCGGCGATTGGAACGCCGTTGTCACTGCCTTCGTTGATGGCTGGGCCAAGGAGTACAAGCTGGCCAACGGCTAAGCTTCCCCATCATTCTTAACACCTGACTTGCAAAAGGGGGGCGGGCGAATGGTTCGCCCGCCCCCCTCTTTTTTTGGAGGTATATCATGCAAAAGGCCATCAGCAAATATTGGCCGGTGTTCGTGCTGCCTACCCTCATCGCGTTCATCATCGGCTTCATCTGGCCCTTCATCTGGGGCACTTATCTGTCCTTCCAGCGGTTCACAACGGTCTCCAAGACCACCTTTGTCGGCATCCAGAACTACATCTCCGTCTTCCAAGACTCCACCTTCCTGCATGCCTTCGGCTTTACGGCAGTGTTCACTGTGGTCTCCACCGTGCTCATCAATGTCTGCGCCTTTGCCATTGCAATCGTGCTGACCCGCGGCATCAAGGGCACCAACATCTTCCGTACCGTCTACTTTATGCCCAACCTGATCGGCGGCATCCTGCTGGGCTACATCTGGCAGATCCTGCTCAACGGCGTGCTGGCAAACCTGCAAAAGCCCCTGTTGGCACTGGATGCCAAGGCCGGTTTCGTCGGTCTGGTCATTCTGATGTGCTGGCAGCAGATCGGCTACATGATGATCATCTACGTTGCCGGTCTGCAGAGCGTGCCCGGCGACCTGATCGAGGCCGCCAAGATCGACGGCGCGTCGGATCGTGAGATTCTGTTCAAGATCAAGCTGCCCATGGTCATGCCCAGCATCACCATCTGCACCTTCCTGACCCTGACCAACAGCTTCAAGCTCTTTGACCAGAACGTGGCCCTGACCGCCGGTGAGCCCGCCAACGCGAGCGAAATGCTGGCTCTGAACATCTACAACACCTTCTACGGCCGCTCCGGTGCCCAGTGGAAGGGCATCGGTCAGGCAAAGGCCGTCGTCTTCTTCCTGATCGTGGTCGTCATTTCTCTGATCCAGCTCCACTTCACTCGTTCCAAGGAGGTACAGCAGTAATGATTAAACGGAAACAAATGTGGGACAATGTGCTCACGGTCATCATGACCCTGCTTTGCCTGTTGTGGGTCTACCCCATTGCCCTGATCCTCATCAACAGCCTGAAGAAGGAGGGCACCTTCACCACCTCCACCGTCTTCGCGCTGCCCACCAAGGAGACCTTCGTGGGCCTTGAAAACTACACCTACGGCATCTTCAAGATGAACTTCCTGTCCAGCCTCGGCTACAGTCTGCTCATCACGGTGTCCAGCGTCGTACTCATCCTGCTGTGCTGCTCGATGACCGGCTGGTATCTGACCCGCGTGAACAACAAGCTCAGCAAGTTCATGAACCTGCTCATCGTCTTCTCCATGGTCGTGCCTTTCCAGATGGTCATGTTCACCCTGTCCAAGACCGCCGACACCCTCAATCTGAACACCCCGTGGAACATCTGCATCATCTACCTCGGCTTCGGCGCCGGTCTGGCCGTGTTCATGTTCACTGGCTTCATGAAGAGCGTGCCCATCGAAATCGAGGAGGCGGCCATGATCGACGGCTGCAACCCGTTGCAGATCTTCTTCAAGGTCGTCTTCCCCATCCTGAAGCCGACCATGATCTCCACCGCCATTCTGGAGACCATGTGGGTCTGGAACGACTACCTGCTGCCCACGCTGGTGCTGGACATCAAGAAGTACCGCACCATCCCCATGGCCATCCAGTACTTCCGCGGCGGTTATGGCCGCGTGGAGCTGGCCCCCATGATGGCCTGCATCATCATCGCCATCATCCCCATCATCCTGCTGTACATCACCTGCCAGAAATACATCATTGAAGGCGTCGTGGCCGGCGCTGTCAAGGGCTAAGCGAGGAGGAGTTTCACCATGCGAGCAAGCGGCATCCTGATGCCCGTATTCAGTCTGCCCGGCCCCTTCGGCATCGGCACGCTGGGGCAAGAGGCCTTTGCGTTTGTGGATTTTCTGGCCCGCGCCAAGCAGACCTATTGGCAGATCTTACCCATCGGCCCCACCGGCTACGGCGACAGTCCCTACCAGAGCTTTTCCGCCTTTGCCGGGAACCCCTATTTCATCGATTTCCGCGCCTTGGCAGACGAAGGCTGGCTGCTGCCCGGCGAGGTGCCCGCTGCGGTCCCGGTCGGCAGCATCGATTACGGTGCGCTCTACAACCAGCGCCCGGTGATCCTGCAAAAAGCCGCCGCCCGGCTACTGGCCGCCCCCACCGCCGCCTACGCCGAATTCTGCACCGCGCAGGACTTCTGGCTGGACGACTACGCCCTGTTCATGGCCATCAAGGCCCAGCAGGGTCAGGCGGGGCTGGCCGACTGGCCGGACGCGCTGCGCACCCGTGATCCCTCCGCCCTCGCCGCCGCCCGCGTGCGGCTGGCCGACGCGGTGGACTACTACAAGGCCGTGCAGTTCTTCTTCTTCACCCAGTGGAACGCCCTCAAGGCTTACGCCAACGGCAAGGGCATCCTGCTGGTGGGCGATATCCCCATCTACGTCAGCCCCGATTCCAGCGACCTGTGGACCCGCCCGGAGCTGTTCCAGACCGATGGTCAGGTTCATCTGACCCATGTGGCCGGGTGCCCGCCGGACGCTTTCGCTGCCGACGGTCAGCTCTGGGGCAACCCGCTGTACGACTGGCCCCGCCACGAAGCCGAACACTTTGCGTGGTGGAAGCGCCGGATGAAGCACGCCACCTCCATTTATGACGTGGTGCGCATCGACCACTTCCGCGGCTTCGAGAGCTACTACTCCATCCCCGCCGGGAACACCACGGCGGCGGGCGGCCACTGGGAAAAAGGCCCCGACCAAGCCTTCATCGATGCGATGCACGAGACGCTGGGCCAAGGCGGCATCATTGCCGAGGATCTCGGCTACCTGACGCCGGAGGTCAAGACCATGCTGGCCGCCAGCGGCTATCCGGGCATGAAGATCATGCAGTTCGCCTTTGACCGCCGGGAGCCGGGCAACTACCTGCCCTACACCTACACCAAGAACAGCGTCGTCTACACCGGCACCCACGACAATGTGACCACCGAGGGCTGGAAGGAAAGTGCCAGCCCGGAAGACGTCCACTATGCGTGCCGGTACCTCCGCTGTGAGCCGGACGACCTGACCGAAGCGATGATCGCGGCGTGCCTGTCCTGTGTGTCGGATATGGCCATCGTCCCCATGGCGGATTGGCTGCATCTGGGCGCAGAGGCCCGCATCAACACCCCCAGCACCCAAGGGGCCAACTGGCAGTGGCGTCTTGCCACCCCGCTGACCGGGCTGCTGGCCGACCACATCGCCGACCTGACCGTTCTGTATGACCGCGCTCCGGCGGCAGAATAAGCATTTCTCCTCTTCTGATATTTCTCCCCAGTTGAGCGGCGAGCCGTGCAGCGTTTTGTGGAAAACGCCCATCCGGCCCGCCGCTTTCGTTTGTTTTGTGTAAATTTCACACAACATTTTTTCAGCGGTGCCGCCTCCCGCCTTTTCACGTTTTTCTTCGCATTTCTGTTGTTTTTTGAAATTTTGTTCTTTATTTTTCACAAAACCGGCACACCGTTTTCCGCTTTCGTCTCTTGTTGTTTTGGGGAGAGTATGCTATAATTTTCTCAACTTATGGCGGACATGCTGCGTCCGGCCCCGATACGAAAGGAGTTCTCTTGCCATGGAATATACCAGTCAGTCTGTGCTGCACTTTCCCGCAGCGTATGCTCCCATCTCCGAAGATGAAATGATCTATCTTGATGGCGGCGATGCCATTTCGCCCCAGCAGTTTACCTTTAACCTCGTCACCAACCTCATCCGCCTGATGGGTCAGGCAGCCTTTAGCGGCGCCCTCAACGGCCTGTCCAACATGCGCAACGACGGCCTGACCACCGGCGGTGCCATCGCCCATTACTGGAACCGCCAGAACACCATGGGCAAGGTGGCGACCGTCGTCTTCACGGGCTTTGCAGGCTATGCGGTGTACATCTACTGCGTCTCCCTCGTGAACAATGTCCTCAACCTCTACACCAGCGCCAAGAACAGCATCACCGGCGCGGACCAGACCACCACCGACACCACGGCGGCGGCTTCCTCCGACCCCACCACAGCGGCCACTGCGGCACTGACGGCGGCCTGATGCCCACGGCCCCCTGCGTTTGAACTTGATTTTGATGCAGAAAGGAGCTTTTTTATGAAAGAGCTGCAGATGCCTTCTTCCTACGCGGCCATTCCGGCAGAGGAGCAGATCCAGATCGGCGGCGGCGGTGAGCTGTCCGACGCATGGGATCGTTTCACCGATCAGCTCCGTCTGGACGATTTCTTCTTCAGCGGCGGCATCCTTTCGCTGTCCTTCACCTTCGTGCCCATGCTGCTGTTCCGCGTGGTCGGCTCCGCCTACCGGTTGGCAGAGAATGTTTACGTCAAGCTCTCCAACCAGTTCGGCTTCCACGACGACACCCTGTCGGCGCTCCAGTCCTACACGGACGAGATGCGCCAGAAGCGGCAGGAGCGCGGCGTATGACTTGATCCGAAAAAAATCTCCCCGGCATCGGCCGGGGAGATTTTTTGTTTATAGCACTCGGATCGCACCCTGCTCCCGCAGACGGAGGCGGTAACAGCTGCCGAAGCCGAACACGGCTTCGATGGCGTCATGGTAGCTCTGCACCAGCGCCTGTGGGACGAAGGCTTGGATGGTGCCCGCAAAGCCGCCGCCCTGCATCCGCCACGCACCGCCCCGCCCGGCCAGCAGATGCTGGCTCAACGCCAGCGCCGAGGAGAGTCCCTGATGCCGCACATCGGCGGCGCAGTAGACGTTCTGGCAGATGGTGAAGGATGCGTGTCCGCTGGCCTCGATCAGCCGAAGAAAGGCGGGGAAGTCCCCCGCCCGCAGCGCATCCCGCTCGGCGAGGGTGCGGGCATTCTCCTCAAAATAGTGGATGGCCCGCAGCACGGCGCGGTCCCCGCACGTCTGCCGCAGCCGGGGCAGGGCGGCCCAGAGATCCGCCGCCTGCACCTGACCGAGGACCTTTGCCCCCAGCTGCGCCGCCACGGCCTCCATCTCCTTCCGGATGGCCGCAAACTCGCCGGTCAGCTCGCTGTGGCTGCCCCGCGTGTCGGTCACGCAGAGGGTCATTCCGGCTGGCAGCAGCCCCGCCGCATGGATCTTCTCGATCTTAGGGGAAGCCGGGTCGGCAAAGTCCGCAAAGATGACGCCGCCCACCGCGCTGGTCAGTTGATCCAGCAAGCCGCTGGGCTTGCCGAAGTAGGTGTTCTCCGCATACTGGCAGATCTTTGCCAGCTCCGGAGCCGACAGGCCGCAGTGATATTCCCCGTTCAGGATCACCGCCATTCCCATCTCGAATGCCGCCGAGCTGGACAGGCCGGACCCCCGCAGCACATCGCTGGCGGTGTAGGCGTCGAAGCCGCTGACGGCCTTGCCCTTGGCCCGGAAGCCCTCCGCAATGCCCCGGATGAGGCTGGCGGAGTGGGTGCTCTCGCCGTCCTGCGGCTCGGCCTCGCTCAGGTCGATGACGTCCAGCTTGTTGAACCCGCGGGATTTTACCCGGATGAAGCCGTCATCGCTGGGCGACGCCACGGCCACAAGGTCGAGCATCACCGCCGCCGCCAGCCCGTAGCCGTGCTGGTGGTCGGTGTGGTTGCCGCCAAGCTCTGCCCGCCCCGGCGCGGAGTAGAGATGCACCTGCCGCCCCGGCCCGAAATAGAGTTCGAACTGTTCCAGCGCGGCGGCATACCGCTGCCGCTGCCGGGCCAACACTGCCGGGTCTGTGCCATACAACGCGGCAAGGGCCGCGTCCTGCTCCCCTGCCAAGATCTGCTGTCTGAGCTGTGTACTGGTCGCCATGGCCGTTCCTCCCCCAAGAACACCGGAAAGCCTGTTCGGAAAAGATAACTCTATTGTAATCGATGCAGCCGCAGTTTTCAATTTATTTGGCGATTTGATCGGGCAAAAAATCAAATTTTGGCACGAAAGTCAAAGAATCGGATGTACTTTTGTTGAATTTGCAGGGGCAAATATGTTATACTGAACTTAACAATGCCGCTGATGGGAGGAGATTCCTATGCCAGACGTTTACAAGCAGTCCTTCAAACAGAATTACACCAACAACATCGAATTGTCCATCTTCAACTGCGGCTTGGAGCGGTGCGCTCCGGGCCAGACATGGGGCCCCGGTATCCGGGACCACTACCTGATCCACCTTGTCGTTTCGGGCAGGGGCACCTTTGAAGTGGGCGGGCGCACCTTTGCCGTCGCCCCCGGTGATCTGTTCTTTGCCCGGCCGAGCCAGCTCATCCGTTACTCCGCCGACGAGCAGCAGCCGTGGGAGTACAGCTGGGTGGGCTTTAATGGCGCATGTGCGCACAAATTGGCCGCGCAGCTCCCCTTTACCGACGAGCAGCCCGTCCACCACACCGGCGACCCCGACGGGATGCGCACAGCCCTGACCAACATCTACTCCTCCCGCGGGCTCCAGCCGCAGGACGAAGCCGCCATGGTGGGCTACCTGTACCTGTTCATCTCCGCCCTGATGAAGGAGACCAGCGAGGCCAAGCCCCACAGCACCTCGTCCTCCAGCCAGTATGTGCTCAACGCCATCAAGTACATCCAGTTCAATTATTCGCACGATATCTCCATCGACGATGTCGCTAAGAGCGTGGGCGTCTCCCGCAGCCATCTGTACCGGGTGTTCATGCTGAACGTCGGCAAGAGCCCCATTGATTATCTGACCGACTACCGGATCAACGAGGCCTGCAAGCTGCTGCGGGCGGGCAATCTGTCCATCGCCGAGGTCGCCGTCTCGGTGGGCTTCTTTGACCAGTTCTACTTCTCGCGGGTCTTCAAGCGCGCCAAGGGCGTGCCGCCCAGCAAGTACCTCGCGTCCCAGACCGACGCCGCCGAGACGCCGGACGCCGAATAACACAAAAGGAGATCACCCATGCCCTTACAGAAAAATCAGGTGCTGACGCTGACCATTGAGCGGCTTTCCAATGATGGCAGCGGCGTGGCACACTCGCCGGACGGTGAGGCCGTGTTCGTGCCCGGCACCGCCCCCGGCGACGAGGCCGATGTCCGCATCGTCAAGGACTGCGGCCGCTATGCCTTCGGCATTCTGGACAGCCTGCGCACCCCCTCGCCCCACCGCATCCCGGTGGACTGCGCCGTGGCCGGCCCCTGCGGCGGGTGCAGTCTGCGGCATCTGGACTACGCCGCCGAACTGCGGGCCAAGCAGGAGAGCGTGACCGACGCCTTCCGCCGCATCGGCGGGCTGGACGTTCCGGTTCTGGACGCCCTGCCCTCCCCCGAAGTGGACCGCTATCGCAACAAGGTGCAGTTCCCGGTGGGCCGGGACAAAAACGGTGCCCCCTGCATCGGCTTTTACGCCGGGCGCACCCACCGCATCGTCCCCTGCCCGGACTGCAAGCTGCAGCCCGGCGTCCTGAACGACATCGGCAACGCACTCTGCGCCTTTTTTGCGGCCAACCACATCCAGCCCTACGATGAGGCCACCGGCAAGGGCCTTGTGCGCCACATCTTCCTGCGGCGCGGTGCCCACAGCGGGCAGATCATGGTCTGTATCGTCTGCACCCGCCCGAAGCTCCCCCACAGCGCGGAGCTGGCCGCCCAACTGCAAGCGCAGTTCCCGGCCATCGCGACCATCCTCGTGAACGTCAACGCCAAAAACACCAACGTCATCCTCGGCGCCGAGACCCACACCCTTTCCGGCCCCGGCTTCATCGAGGACACCCTCTGCGGCGTCCCGGTCCGGCTCGGCCCCCTGTCGTTCTATCAGGTCAACACCCTCGCCGCCGAGCGGCTGTACGGCATCGCCGCCGACTACGCCCAGCTCCAGCCGGAGGACCTCCTGCTCGACCTCTACTGCGGCATGGGCACCATCGGCCTCTCGATGGCAGACCGCTGCCGCGAGCTCATCGGCGTGGAGATCGTCCCCGAAGCCATTGAGAGCGCCAAGGCCAACGCCGCCCGCATGGGCAGCGCTGTTGCCGCCAAAAGCCGCTTCTTCTGCGCCGATGCGGGCAAAGCCGCGTCCCAGCTCGCCGCCGAGGGCCTCCACCCGGACGTCATCGTCCTCGACCCGCCCCGCAAGGGCTGCGACGAGGCCACCCTCTCCGCCGTCGTCCAGATGTCCCCCCGCCGGGTCGTCTACGTCAGCTGCAACCCCTCCACCGCCGCGCGGGACGCGAAGTGGCTGGAAGAAAAGGGATATCATGCGGAAAAGGTGCAGCCAGTCGATCTGTTTCCGAGGACGAAGCATTGCGAAGCGGTTCTCCTTTTGACCAAACTCCAATTTGTACCGCAGAGCAATCACACGGTATGGTATCCGGCAAAGCATGAATCGTGCAGGCGGTCGCTGCCATGACAATGCTCGCTGCGAAAGTATGTGGGCCAGAATGAAGACAGAATTACTATACGACCGCTACGACCCGGAACAGTTAAACGTGGAGCAACTGAAATCGCTGGTCTGGAGATACTTTATGAGCTGTTGGAACAACCGCCGCATTTGCTCTGCCAATGGCGGCTTACCACCCATGGTGAAACGCAATAGATTCTATGCTGCTCAGACAATGGCTACATGATGTGCTTACTCTTTGAGTTTTATCTGTCAACTGATATGGACAATATCATTTCGTAAGAGATCAGCTTACTGTTTGTGTTGTAGTTGGTTCATTGCAGTTTCAGCTTACAACAAAAAATGAGATAGACAACCCCTCTCGTGGAAGTCTATCTCATTTTTTTCGTTGGGGCTATTTTGCAATAGCCCCTTCCTTTTTGCTTGTTTCCGGGGAAAGCTGCGGCGCGGGAACGTTCCATTCAGCGGGCCTTCTTGGGGCCGCTTTCGTCCGGGGCGGAGTCCGGGGCGCTGCCGCTGCCGGAGTTCAGGATCGCCACGAACTGCTGCAGCTGCTTGAGGGAGCTGACACCCAGTTTGTCGTAGATGTTCTTGTTGTGGAAGCGCAGGGTGCTGTCCTTGATGTCCAGCTGCTGCGCGATCTCCCGGGTGCGCAGCCCGGCGGCGTAGCCGTCAAAGATGCGGCGTTCGGTCTTGGTCAGGGTGGGGATGCCCGCCACAAAGGTCTGGAAGGCATCGGGCACCGACTCGTTGCGGCACACGTCCGCCAGCCGGGACAGCTCCGTCTGCATCTGCTGGCGTTCCAGCTGCAGCTCGTCCATCCGCCGCCGGGACTCCCGCCGGTCCTCCTCGAACTGCCGGAACGCCGGTGAGAGGATGCGCCGGTGGAAGCTCATGCAGCAGAACACCACGAAAAAGGCGATGAACAGGCCGATGAGCAGCATCTGCAGATTGCCGGAAAAGACCAGTCTCCGGTAGTCTGCCATGGGGATGCACACCGCCAGCCGGTAGGACTGGCTCTCGCTCAGGCGGCACAGCTGGGAGATGCCCGCATAGGCGCTGTCAGGGCCGGTCAACTGGGTCAGCCCACCGCCCATGCTGCGCAGCACCAGCGTGTTCCGGGGGGCATGGTAGTAGCCGCCGGTGGTGCCGCTGCTGAGGGCGGCATCGGCGGCAAGGCCGTCCCCCGCCGGGGCCAGCAGACAGCTCAGCCGGTCAAAGCCGGTGGGCTGGGCAAAGTTCTGCTTGAAGTAGCTCTCGCTGATCTCAAAGCCGCACAGCCCGTACATCGTGCCGTCCCGCCCCCGCAGGGGCAGCAAAAACAACTGCACCTCCTCCGAGGTGCCGGGCAGCTCGAACCGCTCGGTCAGCGTGTAAGACTGGTACAGCGGGGCGCTGCCGGGGGTCATCCAGCGGTCGTAGTCCGGGAACTGGTCGGTCTGGAACTCCATGCGCCACTTGCGGTGGGGCATCACGCTGTGGTCCTTGCCCACCTCCGCACTGCCCCGGTACAGCAGCAGGGGCACGGTGGGGGTGTCGGCACCGCTTTTCTGCACATACAGCCCGGCGCGGGAATGCTCTGCTCCCTCCATGTGGGTGTTGACGGTGGCATCCAGCAGCACAAAAGCGCCGGAACAGCCGGTCTGGCGCAGACGGCGGCACAGCGGCTCGATCATTTTCTCCTCCAGCGCGTTCAGCACTTCGGGAGAGTCGTTCATCTGGGCAAAGGACAGCTGCCGCAGAGCAAGCTCCTTGTCCACCTCTGCGCTCATGTCCTCGGACAGGTTCACGCCCATGACCGCCAACTGGTCAAAATAGCGCTCCATATCGTTCTGGAACACCGAAAACTGGATCTGCAGACTGCGGCTGATGTCCTTTTTGGTGTTGTGCAGACTGGCAAACAGGAACAGCGCCGCACCAAAGGTCAACACCAGCAGCACCACCAGCAGCAGACAGGCCCACAGCAGCCGGCTGCTCATGGGGCTCTGGCGGATCTTTTCACGGTGCCGGTCAACAAAGTGCATCAAAGTCCCTCCTTTCCGGCTGAGCGGCAAGCTCAGGCATTGTCACACAGCAACTGCCATGTTTCCTCGGCAAGGGCTTCCAGCGTTTCGCCGTCCGCAAGGCGCTGGGGGTAGTCCTTCTGGCGCTGGCGCAGACTGTCGTACAAGGTTTTGGCCTTGGCGTGATACCCCACGATGCCCGGTTCGGACAGGGGGGTGTTCTGGATGCGCATTTCGTTGTAGACGTCGTACAGCCGCTGATAGCTCTGCTGCTCAAAGGGATAATCCGCAATGGCGTCAAAGGCGGCGCTGGACACCGGCATGTAGCCGGTATCGGCGGCAAATTCCAGATTGCGCTGCTGTTCGGTAAGCCAGCGCAGGAAGACGGCTTCGGCTTCGGCCTTCTGGTCGGTGGTCTTGAAGGCGCACAGGCCCACACCGGCCTGCGGCATCAGGGGCGTGGCGGTGCCTGTGGCGTGGGGCAAAGGAGCCAGCAGCAGGTCGGTGGGCTCGGTGGTGTTGTCCGGGTAGGTGACGAAATCATTGTAATAAAGGATGGCCGCAGAGCTGCCAAGGCCCGCCAGCGTCTCGCCGGTCATCACCTGCGTGTTGGAGTACAGGTCCGAGATCAGAATATCGCCCTGCACCAGCGCCCGGGCAAACTCCATCCACGAAGCGCGGAAGGTCTCGTTGGTCAGATCGTACCAGCTGCCCTTGTACAGCTCGCCGCTGCCCTGCTCCAGCGCGTTCAGCTCCACCAGACGCAGGGGGTAATCCAGCGCGCAGAAGGGCTTGCCCTGCGACCACTGCCGGTAGACACCCGCCATTTCAAAAAAGCCGTCCCATGTGGCAAGGGTGGAAAGCTGCGCCCCGGTGTCCGCCGCAAAGCGGGCGTACTGGGAGCCGTTCAAAAAGATGAGCTGGGTGGATTTGGACACCGGGAACACCACCTGCTTTCCGTCAATCATGCCGTCCTGCACAAAGCCGGGCACATAGGCCGCCATGTCCTCGGCGGTGAACCAGTCGTTCCAGTCCACAAGGTTCTCAATGCCCAGAGCGCTGGCGTCCGCGGAATGGGCCGAGAACAGGTCCGGCAGGTCCAGCGCGCCGGGCTTGCCAGCCTTGGCGTCCTGCAGCTGGCCGCCGATGGCGGCGCTGTTGGTCATGTTGGTCACGTTGAGCAGGATGCCCTTCTCCCTGCCCACCGTGTCGTTGAACTCGGTCAGCAAGCGGTTCATGGGCGAGTCGGCCTGTTCGCCGTACACATGCCAGATGCTGAGCATGGTGGGGTCCTTGGGCGAAAGCAGGGTCTTGCTGCCGCCGCAGCCCGCAAGCGCCAGACCGGGGACCAGCGCCGCAAGCTTCAAAAATGTCCTTCGTTCCATTTTTCATGATTCCTTTCCGCACATTGCAGCCAGAGGGAGAAAACCGGCACAGGCAGGGCTGCAACTGCCTGTTTTGGTGGGGAAAACCCCAAAAATCCCCCCAATTTTGGGCTTTTTGGGGGGATTTTTTGAGGGGGAAGCCCCAAAACTCCAAAAATTTTTTTGGAATTGCCCCCCAAAAACGGCTTTTCTGAGGGGGCAATTTTTTCCTAGGTATGGTACAGTACAACTAGAATAAATCCTGCACCGGTGCAGAAAGCCTGTCGTTGTGCACAAAACGTGTCAACAGGCAACTGCGGATTCTATTCATAAGAATAGCATAAGATGGAGCGGACTGCAAGTGCAGAGAATACCAAAACCAGAGCCCTCTAAAAAGCAGGGGGACAAACAGAAAGGAGCACCCCATGAAAGAGATGAACAGACGCGAATTCCTCGCCCTTACCGGCGCAGCCGTTGTGGCGCTCTCGCTGGCGGGCTGCGATGACGCACCTCCCGCACCTCCCGCACCTCCCGCACCTCCCGCACCCACTACCAGCGAAGAAACCAAGGTTCTGGAAGCCATCAAAAAATACCGCGCAGCAGCCGGGGTGAAGGAACAGATCACACTGGATAACGAGCTGAAGCCCGCAGCTGAACTTGTGGTGAAGATTGCAAAGGGCGATATAAAATTTGAAGACGCCATGGGAGATCTTGGTGAGGTAATGAAGCGCTATAATGATCTTAGCGCCCCGATCGGCATAGCTGCTGATAAGGATACAGGTAATATGATGCCGGTATGTATATACTTGGACGACGTAGAGAAGATGGCACAAAATCTTCCGCTTCAGGTGGACGATACCGCTAAGGAAGCTCTGAAATCGGCCCGTCTGATTGCGATTCAGGTGTTCGAGTATGGCAGCGGGAAATACTGGGTCGCACTCGTTGCCAAAGGCAAAAAGTAACCCCTTAACCACAACAATTCCCATTTAACCCCCTGTTTGCCCCGGACACACTCCCCCTGTGTCCGGGGGCTTTATAAGAAGAAAGGAGCACCCCATGAAAAAGATGAACAGACGCGAATTCCTCGCCCTTACCGGCGCAGCCGTTGTGGCGCTCTCGCTGGCGGGCTGTGACGACGCACCTCCCGCGCCTCCCGCACCTCCCGCACCCACTACGCCCAAAGAAACCGAGCTGCTGACAGCCATCAACAAGGTCTGGAAGGAAAAGTTTGATGCAGGTCTGGTTGACCATGAGCAGCTGACCCTCAATCAGGATGCGGTGGGCGTCGTAAGGGCTTACGGGCGCGTTTTTGAAACGGCCAACCAGACACCGCATAAGTTTGATGACGATGACAACCCGATCATTTCTGCGGAACACTATGGACTTGAGGAAAAGATAAAGAACAAGTATGGCGAGGGCAGTTTGGCAGGTGATGCCGGCATCTCCGAGGCGTCTAGCGATAATGTGGTGGAGCTGGAGGATGCGTATTCTTGCGAGGATGCTGCCGTTCGGGCTTTTGTAAAGAAACTGTTGGCCAGCCATCCTAATAGCTTCAAGGCAGAGTACATCAGCATCTACTGCCCGGTGGTTCAGGGCAAGACTTACATGACCGCTATCGTATTCCTGAACAACAAGCCATAAGATAACAAGACATCAAGACATCCCCCTATTTGCCCCGGGCACACTCCCCCTGTGTCCGGGGCTTTATAGAAAGGAGCACCCCCATGAAACGATACGACCGACGGACGTTCCTCAAGCTCTCCGGCGCATCGGCGGTGATGCTGGCGCTGGCAGGCTGCGAGGATAGCTGCTCCTCCGGCTCTACAAGTTCCGGCTCTGCCACAGAAACGCCTCCCTCGCCGCCGATCCCTGTGATCCGGGACGGGCAGAAGATCCTGACCATTTTCAACGCAGAGCTGGCCCGGCGAAAGGTGGAGAACATCAAGTTCGAGTACAGCAAGGGTCTGGAACACGCCATTCAGGCAGATGTGCAGATGTTTGTGGATAACGGCAGCCCGGAGTTCCCAGCGGAAGAGGGGCTCAGGCTGCGGATGGAGGGCGACTATGCCGCAAAGATGTGGGATGGTCTGAACGAAGCCGGTTACAGCTCCGGCTCCACAGCCATCTTCCATATGCTCAATCAGTACCGGGTAGGTGTGGATTTCGACTACGAAGGAAAGCACCTTTACAGCATGGATCGTCTCTACCCCGCTACCGAGGCCCAGTTCCAGCAATTGGTGGATGAACTGATCAAGGACTACGGCGGTGTGCCGGGGCTTCATGAGGACGACCCAGTGGTGAATAAGGTAGGCATCACTGTGGTGGATATCAACGACAAGACCTATTGGGCCGCCTACATCATCGACAAGTGGCAAGGCATAGGAGACGGCTGAACCACACCATAGAAAAGGAGCCCGCCATGAAATACCAACACCTTGTAAGCCTTGCACTGGTTGCTGCGCTGCTGCTGACCGGCTGCGGCGGCGCAACTGCCCCCGCTGCCCCCGCAAACTCCGGTGCAGCTGCCAAAAGCACCGCAAGCACGGCAGTGCAGACAGCCCAGAAGGAGCGCATCACCGACCAGTACACGCTGGAAAAGAACGTTTCGGACGTGTGGGGGGAGGAAGGGGTGCAGTGCATTTCCGTCCATGTGCCGCAGTTGGAATGCGACAGCCCGGACGCCGCCTCCATCAACGATGAGCTGAACGCCATCTATGGGGCGGATTTCCGGGAGTTCGAGAGCAGCGAGGAGGCCGGGCAGCCGGGCGGCGAGTACCCGCAGATCGGTGTGGGCTGGGATGCCTACTGGTACGGCGATTGCGTCAGTCTGGTGGTGCACAGCCGCTATGACGGCACCGCCCCGTGGCGTTACAGCGGCTGGTGCTTCGATTTTGCCACCGGTCAGCAGCTCACCGTGGCCGAGCTGCTGCAGCGGATGGGTCTGGACCCGGACACCGTGCAGCAGCAGGTGCAGCGGCAGGCCATGCAGGCCTTTGACCGGGAGATGGCGCAGGGCGCGTATTACGAGGGTCTGCGTCTCGGCGGAGAGCTTTCGCAAATGCGAATGGATACGCTGGAAGACACTGCGCTGGAAAAGCTGTGTCTGCTTTTGCCACAGCAGGATCAACTGGTGCTCCGGGGCAAATACTACGTCGAAGAAGGCTGGCAGCAGCTGGATGTGGAGATCCCGCTGACCTCCGCCTCCCCCGCCGACACCCCGGTGCTGACCGATACCTACGACGGTGTGCAGGTACAGTTGGAGGGAACGCAGGGCACCATCACCCTGAGCCCTGCACCCAAGACCGCCACTTGGGACACGGAACTCAACCTCCGGCTGGAACAGGCGCACACCTACCCCATCCTTGGCTCTTATAATGAATATGTGGACGTGTGCATCGGGCAGCAGACCGACTCGGTGTTCCACCCGGTGATCTATCTGCTGACCAAAGACGGCGTGGTGGAGTATGTGGACGTGCTGCGCTGCCTTTTGCTTGGAAATGCCATGATCTGTCAGGACCCCATCTACTTTGCCAACAACGGCGTGTCGCTGGAGCGCAGCGGCAATAGTAAAGTAAACCTGCACCGGAAGGATGGCTCTGTGCTGGAGCTGGCCGAACTGTCGTCAGAGTGGAGCGCGCAGGAGATCCCCTATTCCGTCACCGGCTCCTACAACTACACCGACGAAAACGGCTGGAGCTGGATGGACCTGACCAGCGATGGCAGCGTCCAGATGGGCATGCAGGACAACAGCCGCATGGATCAGGGCGATGCCGCGTATCTGGGCGTGGTGCCGGAGGGCGTGGTGCTGGCCATCTTTACCGACGCAGGGCTCGACTTTGTAGCTGCGTTCAAGATGGACCCGTACAACGAGAACCTGACCATGACCATGATCGACGGGCAAAACCCCTTTGCCGAGGGCGAGACCCAGTTGCAAATGACCCGCAGCTACGGCTGAGAACACAGGAGAACGACCATGAAACACAAACGCCTTACCGCGCTGGTGCTGGCGGCGGCGCTGGTGCTGGCCGGGTGTGGCGGCACAAAAAGCAGCTCCGGCTCCGCTGCCGCCAGCCAGAGCACCGGCAGCAGCCAGAGCACCGGCAGCAGCCAGAATGCCCCGGCGCTTACCGCCCAAAAGGAACGTATCACGGAGCAGTTCACGCTGGAAAAGACCTTCCGGGACGAGTACGGCAGCGCACAGAAGCTGACCATCCATGTGCCGCAGCTGGTGTGCGACAGCCCGGACGCCGCCTATCTCAACGATGAGCTTGCCGCCAAGTATGCGGCGGAATATCGGGATTATGAAAGCTATCCGCAGGCTGAGGTGCCGCAGGACGAATGGTGCTCGCAGACTTACATCGACTGGGACGCCTACTGGTACGGCGACTGCGTAAGCCTTGTGGTGAGCAGCTACTACGGCGGTACCGACCCCATCTATACTCAGGGCTGGTGCTTCGATTTTGCCACCGGAAAGCTGATCTTCGTGACGGAAATGCTGCAGCGCATGGGGCTGGACCCGGACGAGGCGCAGCTTGCGGTATACCGCGCTGCCATACAGACTCTTGACCGCAACATGGTGCAGCAGGAATATTACGATTTCCTGCGGGAAAGCGGCATGCTCTCCGGGATGCGCGCCGATACCCTGCGGGACAACGGGCTGGAAAACCTGACCGTTCTGCTGGAAAACGAAAATACCGTCACCCTTGTTGGCGGATACCACACCACCGCCGGCAGCGGCTGGCGTCCGCTGAAGGTGGAACTTCCGCTGACCCCGGCCGCCCCTGCCAAAACGCCGGTGCTTACCGATACCTACGGCAGCGTTTCGGTGCTGCTGGACGGCGACACCCGCACCGTTACCATCAAACGCACCCCTGAGACTATCGCATGGGCAGAGGAGTATGATATCCGTCTGGACGGCGATGTTACCCTGCCCATCCGCAACGCCTATAATAATTATGTAGATGTGTGCATCGGTGAGCTGGGCGCGACCTTCCATCCCGTAGTCTACCTGCTTACCGAGGACGGTTTTGTGGAGTACGTGGATGTGCTGCGCTGTCTGCTGTATGGGCAGATCCTGCTCTGTGCCGACCCCATCTATATTGCCAACAACGGCACTGCGCTGGCGCTGCGGGGCGCCGAGGTCAGCCTGCTGTGTGCAGACGGTACGGAAACAGAGCTTGCCCCCCTGACCGCTGAGTGGAACAGCCCGCAGCAGGTAGATTCCACCGGCCGCTTCACCCTTGGGGAAGGGGAAAACTTGTGCTGGCTGAACCTGAATTCAGGCGGCGGCTGCCAGTTGGCTACCCACAACAACCGCTATTTCTATCAGGGTGCTGTCACCTATCTGGGCGCTACCCCGAACGGCACCGCGATGGGCTTCTCTTTTATCCGCGACACCGAAAACGGCCCGGAATGGGTTGCGTTCAGCGCTGCATTGAAGCTTGATTATAGCATCGATTACCTGATTTTTACCCCTCTGAGCGGGCAGAACCCCTTGACGAACGAAGAGGGCCCTCTGGTACTGACCCACAACTACGACTGATAAACGAGCAGGAGGTGCAAGATGAAACACATCCCCTTGCGGTGTATCCCGGCCGCTTTGCTGGCCGCAGCGCTGCTGGCGGGCTGCGGGGCAAAGACCGCAGCCTCTGCCCGCCCGGCTGGCCGCCGGGAACTGAAATCGACCCCGCCGGATTCCATGCACGCCACCGCGGCGATCACCGAGCAGTACACCCTTGAAAAGGTGGTGCAGACAGAGAACGGCGGCAAGGTTCGGCTGAACATCCACCTGCCCCGGCTGGAGTGCGACAGCGCCGACGCCGCCCGCATCAACGCCGAGATCACCCGCTACTACGAATACGATGTGCTGGACTATGCGGACAGCCCGGCGGCGGCCGATCCGGCCGTGTGGGATTTCAGCGTTGAAATGAACTGGGAAGCAAGCTGGTATGACGATTGTGTCAGCCTTGTGGTCAGCAGTTATTACGGCGGTACGGATGCGCCCTTCTACGACGGCTGGTGCTTCGACTTTGAAAGTGGAAACCAGCTCACCGTCACCCAGATGCTGCAGCGCATGGGGGCAGACCCCGCTGCGCTGGAAGAGGCGCTTTACCGCGACGTGAAGCGCCGGGATGAGCTGGACCGTCAAGCCGCCATCGAGAGAGGAATGCTGCCCACCGGCAGCCTGAAAGAGGGAAACACCGCATGGTGGACTTCGCTGGACGAGCTGCCTTTTTCGCTGGACGGTAAGGGAAACATTTCCTTCGTGGTCCACAGGTTCAGCGCGTCCGGGGAGGAGTATGTGAACGATGCTCCGGTCATCCCACTGGATGCACAGCCGCTGCCACCGGACTGGGAGTGGCAGGTGCTGGCCGAGTGGATGGCAGTCACGGCGGTGACGCAGGGTGAAAGCTATGCCCCCGCCGACCGCAACGAAAGCTGCACCCTGCGGCTGGAAAAGGCCGAGATCACCGGCACGGTGACCGTCTCCTTCATCCGGGAAACATACGGCAGCCCGCAGATCCAGTCCGCTGCCGAGACCCGCACCGGAGAGCTGAATACCGGCGCTGTGACCGGCTGGGACGGGGAAAAAAGTCAGGGCTGGAACCTGAAATGTCTCAACGAGGACGGCAGAAGCTGCTGGACCATTTCCATGATGGAGGACCGCTCGCTGCGGATGCAGTCCACCGGCCCCCAAAAGGGCAGTGAGGTCTGGTACGTTTTTCAGCGCACCGAGGCGTGGGACGACATCGGCTACACCGCCATCCCCCGCAGGCTGTGGGGCACTTACCGCGCCGGAGACGAGGCCGCAAAGGGCATCCGCTGGATGACCTTCCTGCCGGACGGCAGCTGCTGTATGAGCGTGGAATGGGACGGGTGGAGCGGCATTCTGACCGGCACCGCCGAGGGAACACAGGGCCGCACCGAGGACGGCACCGAGCTGTACTTCACGCTGACCGACACGGACGGCAAGGCGTGCAAATTCGGGGCGATTTTGCTGAACGATGACGGCAGCCCCAGCGGCTGCAGCCTGAAATACCGCGCCGGAGAAGTGCTGTTTGACCGGGATACGCGTCCCGCTTATTGGAAAAACGACTCCCCTGATCTAATCCTTGTACCGTGACCGAAACCGAACGCAATGCGATGACAAAGCGTTGTCGCTTATAACAAACAAATAACAGGAGGAAATTACTATGGGTCTTATCAAAGCAGGTATGGGCGCACTGGGCGGAACCCTTGCAGACCAGTGGAAGGAATTTTTCTACTGCGATTCTCTGGACAAGGATGTGCTGATGGTCAAGGGCCAGAAGCGCACCTCCCGCCGCAGCTCCAACAACGGCGAGGACAACATCATCACCAACGGCAGCGGCATTGCTGTGGCAGACGGACAGTGCATGCTCATCGTGGAGCAGGGCCGCGTGGTGGAGGTGTGCGCTGAGCCGGGCGAGTTCACCTTCGATGCTTCTACCGAGCCCAGCGTGTTCACCGGCAACTTCGGCGACAGTCTGGCAGCCACCTTCCAGACCGTAGCCAAGCGCTTTACCTACGGCGGCGACACCGGCAAGGATCAGCGGGTGTACTACATCAACACCAAGGAGCTGGGCGAGATCCTGTACGGCACTGCCACCCCCATCCCCTTCCGGGTGGTGGTCAGCGAGGAGCGGGGCTACAAGCTCTCGGTGAACCTGCGGTGCAACGGCAGCTTCACCTGCCGCATCTGCGACCCGCTGCTGTTCTACACCAACGTGTGCAGCAACGTCTCCACCCAGTATGACGCATCCGAGATCGCACCCCGGCTGAAGAGCGAGCTGATGAACGCCCTGCAGCCTGCCCTTGCCACCCTTTCGGCCAACAAGGTGCAGTATTACGAGATTCCCGCTCACACGCTGGAGATCTCCGAGGCGCTCAACGAGCAGCTGTCCAACGTCTGGCGCAAAAAGCGCGGCATTGAAGTGTTCTCCTTCAACATCAACTCCCTGTCCATCCCGGAGGAGCAGCAGAAGAAGATCACCGAGTGGGAAGAGAACGCCATGACCACCGATCCCACCACCGCTGCCGCCCGTCTGGTGGGTGGTCAGATCGATGCCATGAAGACCGCCGCCGGCAACACCGCCGGTGCCATGACCGGCTTTATGGGCATGGGCATGGCAGCCGGTGCAGGCGGTATGGGCGGCATGAGCGCCCAGAACCTGTTCGCCATGGGTCAGCAGGCCCGTCCGGACAGCGTGGACGCGCCCCAGCAGGTCAGCCGTCCCGCACCCGCCCCGGCGGACAGCTGGCAGTGCAGCTGCGGCGCTACCGTTACCGGCAAATTCTGCCCGGAATGCGGCAGCAAAAAGCCGGAGCCGAAGCCCGCTGCGGACAGCTGGACCTGCAGCTGCGGTGCCACCGTCACCGGCAAGTTCTGCCCGGAGTGCGGCAAGCCCCGCCCGGCGGCAGCAGAAGGCTGGAAGTGCAGCTGCGGCGCAGTGAACAAGGGTCGCTTCTGCTCCGAGTGCGGCAAACCAAAGCCCGCCGGTACGCCCAAGTATAAGTGCGACAAGTGCGGCTGGGAGCCGGAAGACCCCGCTCACCCGCCCAAGTTCTGCCCGGAGTGCGGCGACCCCTTTGACGACAGCGACCAGACCTGACCTAACAAATACAGAGCAATGAAAGGAGCATACCATGATGGGATTCTTTTCCAACCTGTTTGCAAAACAAAACTGTGCCGTCTGCGGCAAGGAGTGCGGCACCCTGCACCGTTCCAAGCTTCGGGACGGACAGTTCCTCTGCGACGACTGTGGCAACAAGTGCTCCAAATATATCCGGCTCAGTGAGCTGACGCTGGACGAGGCCAAGGAGCACATGGAGTATATGGCCCGGATGAAGCGGGTGTTCGACGAGGTGTTCAACAAAACCGAGTTCCGGGTCAACGCATACCCCTCCACCCCATCGCAAATGGGGCTGGTGTTCTGCGATGAGCTTGGAATGCTGTACATCGACGACCGCACCGGCGGACGGGGCAAGATGCCGGAGCTGATCCGCTACGACCAGATCGCCAGCTATGAGGAGTATCTGGACGAGACCCCCGCCAAGGAGCCGGGCCAGGAACCCACCCTCAACGGCGGCGGTCTGAAGCTGAAGCTGGTGCAGCCCCGCAGCATCACCGAGGCCCAGACCCAGCGGGGCATGCGCCCCCACCCCTACATCAAGCAGGAGCTGGTCATCTGCTTCAGCAAGCGGGACCGGCGGGAGATCGGCTATGCCCACATCGCACGGCAGCATCTGGACCACATCTTCGGGGTCCACGATAATGAGACCAGCATGTTCGGCCGCCGGATGTCCAAGGCCGAGGAACGGGAGCTGAAGGGCCAGATGGGCATGATCGGTGCCATGGGTGCCGTGGCATCCGCCGCCATGAAGGGCGGGCAGCTCTCTGAGCAGGAAAAGGCCCGCTTTGTGGAGAACATCAATCTGGCAAACGACGCCCAGACCGGCGGCATGGCATTGTACAGCCGCCGTGCTGACGAAGCTTTTGCAAAGGTGCAGTAACTGAAAAAGGAGGAACGGATATGAGAAAGATCCAGCGCAGAGATTTCCTCAAGGCCATGGGCCTTGCCACCGCCGCCCTCGGACTGACCGCCTGCGGCGGCTCCAGTGCTGCCAGCGCATCCAGCGCTTCCAGCGTTTCCAGCGCACCGGCTTCCAGCAGCAGTGCCCCGTCCGCTTCGGCACAGCCGGAATCAGCAGAGACCAAAGCCGCCCCTGCAGGGCCCCCTGTGACCCAGTTCCAGACCGGGGAACTGACCATCGGCGACTACACCTTCAAGGCACAGTACATTCCCTTTGACGTCCGCCGCGAGGTATGCGGTGCCTATCATTTGATCAAAGCGGACAGCTACCGGGGCAATTACTTCTTCAGCTTCTACAACGAGGACAATGAAGAGCAGTCTGCCAAGATCTTCGAGTATGCCATCAAGGACGACCGGCTGACCCCGGTGGAAGAGTACAACATTGACGGCAGCGACGCCCTCAGCATCGACCGCAATGGCATCCTGTATGTCCTGGAAACCTTTGATGTCTACTGCTACGATCTGAACAGCAGCGACCCGGAGGAGCCCGGCGACGCACTGGACTACTGGGGCCGCTGCTATTCCTCCAAGGACCGGGATCTGACCGTGCTCTACCGGACCAACTCCGCGCCGGTGCTGGTGCAGGACGGCGAGTACACCGAGCTGACGCTGGAGGGTGATAACGAGATGGGCCCCTTCTGCAGCATGCCCTCCCTGAACCTCAGCGGGGACGAGCTGCTGACGGTGGGCGAGCTGGAATCCAGCGGTGATGATTACTTTGCTGCCTTTGATCTGGACGGCAATGAGCTGGCCCGCAGCTCGCAGCCGGTGGGCAGCTTTGACGCCGTGATGATGAAGCGCCCCAACGGCTATCTGCTGGACACGGGCTATGTGTGGGAGCTGTACGCGCCGGACGGCACTTTTTTGGAAAAGTCCCTCCCCGTGGGCGAGCGCGAGACCCTGTGCCAGTTGTGCGGCGACTTCTGCACCTTTGATGTTTTCCTGCCGCTGGAAGAAAACGCTTTCCTTGCAGTGGGCCACCACGGCAAAGCCACCGAGCCGGACGAGCCGGTGGTGTTCCGCATCACCACGGACTTCTGAGCCGACCGCTTCGGCGGGAAGACCAACACAAAAACAGCGGGGCCGGGGAAGAGCCCCCCGGCCCCCTTTGGAACAACAGGAGGAAACGCTATGGCAGGAATGCTGGAATACAAGTGCCCCTGCTGCGATGGCGCCATCCAGTTTGACAGCGCCACCCAGAAGATGAAATGCCCCTACTGCGACACCGAGTTCGACGTGGATACCCTCAAGGGCTATGACGAGGAGCTGAAGGACGAAAAGCCCAGCGAGATGGAGTGGGCCACCCCCGGCGGCAGCTGGGCAGAAGGAGAGACCGCCGGTCTGCATACTTACAGCTGCAAGAGCTGCGGCGGCGAGATCGTGGGCGATGACACCATGGCGGCGTCCGCCTGCCCGTTCTGCGGCAACCCTATCGTCCTCACCGGACAGTTTGCCGGGACGCTGCGGCCCGACCTCATCATCCCCTTCAAGCTGGACAAAAAGGCCGCCAAGGCAAAGCTGCAGGAACATCTCAAGGGCAAGACCCTGCTGCCCCGGGTGTTCCGCAGCCAGAACCACATCGACGAGATCAAGGGCGTCTATGTGCCCTTCTGGCTCTTCGACAGCGACGCCGACGCTCAGCTGCGGTTCACCGCCACCCGGACCCGCTGCTGGTCGGACAGCAAATACGACTATACCGAGACCAACTACTACTCCGTCCGGCGGGACGGCACGCTGGGTTTTGACGCAGTGCCGGTGGACGGCTCGTCCAAGATCGAGGACGACCTGATGGAGTCCATCGAGCCTTTTGCCATGCAGGATGCTATCCCCTTCCAGACCGCCTATCTGGCCGGCTATGTGGCGGACAAATACGATGTGAGCGCCGAGGACAGCATCGAGCGGGCCAACAAGCGCATCCGCCGCTCCACCGAGGAGACGTTCCAGCAGACCGTTACCGGCTACGATTCGGTCAAGGTGGAAAGCAGCAGCATCCAGCTGCACGGCGGCAAGGCAAAGTACGCCCTGTTCCCGGTCTGGTTGCTGAGCACCAGCTGGCGGGGCGAAAACTACCTGTTTGCCATGAATGGTCAGACCGGCAGATTCGTGGGTGACCTGCCCGTGGACAAGGGCGCTGCCCGCAAGTGGATGCTGGGCCTTACGGCTGCCCTTTCCGCCGCGTCCTACGGCGTGATGTGGCTGCTGTGGCTGGCACGGATCCTGTAAAGGAGGGACGAACGATGAAAAAGACTTCCAACCGACTGCACTCCCTCTTTGCGGCGCTGGCAGCACTGATTCTTGCGGCGGCGCTGGCTGTTCCGGCCTTTGCGGTGGAGGGCGGCTTTGCCGACCTGTACTACCGCGTGTTCGACGACGCTGAGGTGCTGACCGAGGACGAGGACAACGAGCTGGAGGACGCACTGGAAGAGCTGAGCCTGCGCCAGAGCTTCGATGTGACCATTGCCACCATCGAGTCGCTGGAAAGCGTTGGTGCCGACAGCATGGAGCAGTTTGCCGATGATCTGTATGACTACTGCCAGTACGGCTACGGCCCGGAGATGGACGGCGTGCTGCTGCTGGTGAGCGTAGGCGACCGCAAGTGGCACATCTCCACCTGCGGCTACGGCATCACCGCCTTTACGGACGCCGGCATCCAGTACCTTGGCCAGCAGATGACCCCCTTCATGGCCGATGGAGATTACGCCGGTGCATTCCGCACCTTTGTCCAATGGTCGGATACCTACATCGACGCTGCCCGGTCGGGCCACCCCTATGATGTGAATAACCTGCCACGGGAGCCGTTGTCTCTCATGTACCTGTTCCTTGCGCTGGGCATCGGCCTTGTGCTGGCATGGGTCGTCGTCAGCGTAATGAAAAGCCAGCTGCGCAGCGTGGCGTTTCAGGAGAACGCCGCCAGCTATGTGCGGGAGGGCAGCATGAACCTGACCAACAGCCGGGAGCTGTTCCTGTACCGGGATGTGCAGCGCACCGAGCATGTGGAGGCAAAGGACTCCGACAGCTCCGGCGGCAGTTCCACCCACACCTCCTCCAGCGGCACCACCCACGGCGGCGGAGGCGGTTCGTTCTGAAAGGAGCCTATTTATGAACCCTTATCTTTCGGAAAAAGCCCGCGGCGAGATCCCCCGTGTCCTCAAATGGCTGCGGAACGCGGGGCTTGCCTTCTGCGTGTTCTGCTCTGTCGGCGGGCTGTATACCCTTTGCCTTGACCTGCAGGCCAAGGACACCTCCCACGTGGGAGGCTATGTGTTCTGGATCGTGGTGGGCGCTGTGCCCCTTGTTCTGTTCGCACGCAACGAAAAACGCCGCTACCATGCAAGAACCATTGCCCACCGGGTGGAAAACTACTCCGGGCCGGAAGTGCCTTTGCGGTGGCTGTACAACAGCGTTGGTATGGACGCAAAGGACATTGCATGGTATTTTGAAAACGGATATTTTGCAAACCTCACGCTGGATCTGAACAAAAAGATGATCTGCAAGCGGATGATGCCCCGCAGCGATCTGAAACGGGGCTGAGGAAACAGAAAGGAGTATTTTCATGGGACTTTTTGATAAGATGAAGCAGGCCGCTTCCGCCGCCGGTGGAAACCAGACCGTCACCTTTACCTTTCAGGAACTGCCGGAAAGCCTTACCCAGATGCAGGCGCTGCCGGAAGCAAGCCTTGACACCCCCTTCAAGACTGCGGCCCTCACCGTCTGTGCGCTGTGCGCCTACGGTGCCGATAAGAACATCGGAAAGGAGATGCTCAACTGGCTGCGCGGCCCCCGTCCGCTGAACGGGCAGGATATCTCCTTTTTGAACGACCGCTTCCGGGACGGCAAAAGCTACATCCCCTTCTCCTACTTTGTGGGTGCATCGCCGGAAAACGGCTATACCCCCCGCCAGCCCTTCACCCTGCTGGTGGGCAGCAATCACACCTCCAACGTGGAGGAGGGCTATTGCAAGCTGTTCATCCCCTGCGGCGGTGCCGATGATCCCCGGCCCATCAAGCTGCGCCGCAAGGGCAACGGACAGTGGTTTTTGTGGGAGCAGTACCTGATGACCGGTATCCGCATCCCGCTGTCCGCTGACCCGTGGGCGTAAGATGAAGGGCGTGACCATGCGGCTCTTTGCCGCCGCGCTGGCGTTGACACTGGGTCTTGCGGGCTGCGGACCGGTAGACGGCGACCCCATCCGCTCCGGCGCGTCCGCCCCGGACAGCGTCCCCCGGCAGGACGCTGTGACCGTGGCGCAGCTGCGGCAGCAGGCAGAGCAGAACGGCAGCCTTGCCGTGGTGCTCTATCTGGGCAGTGTCCCGGAGCGCACCGCCGATGTGGACGCTGCGCTGGACAGCCTGCAGGAACAGCCGTGGCAGTTTGTTACGGACATCCCGGCAGATCACCGGGTCACTGCGCCGGGCGGCGGGCGGGAGCTGTACTGCATCTTTGCCGTGGGCAGGGAGGATACGCTTTTTGTCTACGAAAAGCAGGACCCCCAGTACCCGCACCAGACGGGCCGGGAGCTTTATTGCAGGCAGGGCGGCCAGCCCATTCTGCTGCTGTGCAACGGCAGCCCGGACACCCCCGACACCATGGCGAAGGTCTATTGCAGCACCGGCCGCCCACTGGACTGGACCCCCCAGCTTTCCGGCAGCACCGGGCAGCCGATGCCGGTGGAGGGCGTGGCGGACTTTTCCCTCGACCCGGAACCCCAAGACGCCCCGGCTCCCCCAGAGCCGAGGGGCTGAGACAGGAGGAACCTATGAAAAAACTGAAACTTTTGGCAGTCCTGCTGGCCCTGACCGTGGGGCTGGCAGGCTGCGGAGCCGGGACGGCCAGCACCCCCGGCTCCACCCCAAGCTCCAAACCCGAAAAGATGCTGGACGGAGACAAGATGACCGCACCTCCCACCCAAACGCAGGAATACACCGAGCCGGAGGATGTGACCTACATGCGCCTTCTGGCCGGGGAGGACGAATACCGCGCCTGTGTGCTCTATCTGGGCGGCTCCTATGAGATGACCACCGATGTGCAACAGGTGCTGGACAGCCAGCAGGACCTGCGGGAGCTGTGGGGCTTCGTCTATGACATCCCGCAGGATCACTGGGTCGTGGCACCGGATGGCGGGTGCGACCTGTACTGCATCTTCCCGCAGGACCCGGATGCCACCCTGTTCGTCTACGAGACGAGCCTGACAGACGATGCCGAAAACCCGCTCCAGCGCGGTAAACAGCTCTATTACAGTGAGGACGGTCAGCCCATCCTGCTGCTGTGCAACATCAGCGATATCGTCCCCAACACCGAGGTGGAACTGTACCCCAGCACCGGCGAAGAGCTGGTATTCAGCCCCTTCCTTTCCGGCGAGAACGGTCATGTGGTGGAAGCCGAGGGCGTGTGCGATTTTACCATCTACCCGGAAGGGGACGACTGGGAGACCGACACCAGTCCTTTGTCGTTGGAGGGCAACTGGCTGGAGATCTACCGCGACACCGACGAGGGCGTTTTTGACACCGCCCCGGAGGATGCCGACCGGATGTGCTTTTTGCCCACAGACGCCGACACCGAGGGCAGCCAGCTGCCCTTCACCGCCAGCTACATCACCCCCTATCCGGAGCTGAACGTGGAGGAAGCCGACCTGTTCTATCAGGAGGGCACCCCGGAGGTACCCTTCCGTTCCAATCAGGAGTGGTACGCTACCTTTACCGGAGAGGACGGCTCCCGCTACGCCGTCACGCTGGAGGACGAGGACACCCTTGCCCTGAAGTTCTATCTGGACGGCGAAGAGAGCTACATGAGCCTTGTCAATACGGTCTACTTTGCGCGGCAGGAGGCCATGGGCTGACCGCCGCCGACCCACACCGGGAGGAATGCACCATGAAACACACCAAAAAGATCACCATCCTCCACTCCAATGATCTGCACGGAGACTTTCTGGCAGAGCAGGTGGACGAAAAACTGGTGGGCGGCGTCTCCATGCTGTCCGGCTACATCGAAAAGGTGAGGGCCGAAGAGCCCAACACCATCTACGCCATTGCAGGTGATATGTTCCGGGGCTCGGTCATTGATTCCGAATACAAGGGGCTTTCCACCATCGAGATCATGAACGCCCTTGCCCCGGACGTGGTTACCATCGGCAACCACGAGGTTGACTACGGCATCGCGCATCTGCTATTCATCGAAAAATGCGCCCGCTTCCCCATCATCAACGCCAACCTCTACATCAAAAACACCCCCACCCGGCTGTTCACCCCCTACAAGATCCTGCGGGTGGACGGGATGAACATCCTCTTCATCGGCATCATCACGCAAGACGTCATCAACCAGACCAAGTCCGAATCTCTGGTGGGGTCCTTTGTGGACACCGCCGCCGCTGCCGCCGAGGTGGGCAAGATCTGCAACGCCCATAACAGCATCGACATCGATTTTACCGTGCTGCTGACCCACATCGGCTTTGAGGAGGACCGCCATCTGGCCCGCCAGCTGGACCCGGCGTGGGGAGTGGATCTGATCATCGGCGGGCACAGCCACACCCTGCCAGAGCACGCGGTGGAGGAAAACGGCGTGGTCATTGCGCAGGCGGGCACCGGCACCGACCAGATCGGGCGCTTTGACATCATTGTGGACACGGACAACAACTGCATCGATTCCTACACATGGCACACGGTGCCCATCACCGCCGAGACCTGCCCCCGCAACCCCGCCATGGAGCAGGTGCTGCACCGCTTCACCAGTCAGGTGGACGAAAAGTACAGCCATATCGTGGCGCGCTTCCGCCGGGAGCTGACCCACCCCCAGCGCACCCGGGAGACTGAGCTTGGCAACCTGTTTGCGGACATCTTCACCCGCAGCCTTGGCATCGATATTATGCTCATCGGCTCCGGCAGCATCCGGGCCGAAAAGCTGGGTCCCATTGTCACCTACGGCGACCTCATCGAGGGCTTCCCCTACGATGACGGGGTGTATATGTTCAAGGTGACAGGCCAGCAGCTGCGCCAGATGCTCCACTACATGCTGCGGGAGGAGGCCTACACCGGCCACACCGAGTTCTACCAGCTGCCCTCCACCCTGCGGCTGCGCTACGACCGCGCCAAGGGCGATTTTGATTACTTTACCTACTGCGGCAGAGAGGTGGGCAAGGAAATCGGCGATGACGCCCTGTTCACCGTGGGCTTGCAGAACTACCACTTCAAAAACATCGAGAGTTTTTTCAACATCTCCTACGATACCATCTGCAAGCTCCAGAAGCCCCGCAGCGTGGCAACCTCCTGTCAGGATATCCTGATGGAGTATTTCCGGGAGCACGAGATGGTGGACGCCGCCGTGGACGGCAGAATGACCATTCTGCCCTCTACCGCGCAGACCGGCTGACCCCCGCAGGGTCAAAAACAGCGTTCCGGGAATACGCCCGCATGGAGCATATTTACCCCAACGCCAAAAAAGTGACCAAGGCAGAATAAATCCCATATTTCCCCTTGCGCTTTTGCTGGAAAACAGGTATAATATTCTCTGGATAAAAGGGAGTAAGGGGCGTACTTTAGTTGAAAAACGGGTGCGCTGTGCTGCAGCGACACCCCCGGCAGAAATGCCCGATGCAGTACCGGATGCTTGAGACTTTTATCACATTCTCCCGTTTTGGGCTGGATGTGATAAAGGTCTTTTTTTGTGCCTCTGCCGCTATTATTAAAAAGGAGAGATATTATGCTGATCCCTGTTCTGTTATTTATCGTGGGTCTGCTGTGCCTGATCAAGGGCGGCGACTGGTTTGTGGACGGTGCCACCGGCATCGCCCGCCGCTTCCATGTGCCGGAGCTGCTCATCGGTGCCACGGTGGTGTCCATCGGTACCACCCTGCCGGAGGTCATGGTGTCCACCACCTCTGCCCTCACCGGTCACGGCGAGATCGCCTACGGCAACGCCATCGGCTCGGTCATCTGCAACTCTGCACTAATCGCCGCCATCACCATTGCGGTGCGCCCGGGCAAGGTTGACCCCAAGAGCCTGCGCACCCCGGTGGCCTTCTTCTTTGTGGCTGCCGCTTTCTATGCCGGTGTGGCCTACACCACCGGCTCCTTCACTCGCCCGGTGGGCCTGATCCTGCTGGCCATGTTCGTGGCTTACATCGTGTGCAACGTGCTGGCTATGAAAAACACCCCCGCCCCGGAAGAGGAGGAGCAGGCTGAGGAAGGCCACTTTGCCAAGGAGCTGGGGCTGCTGGCCATCGGCGCAGTGCTCATTGCTGTGGGCGCTGACCTGCTGGTGGACAACGGCACCCTCATCGCGCAGGCACTGGGCGTGCCGGAGTCGGTCATTGCGCTGACCTTTGTGGCACTGGGCACCTCGCTGCCGGAGCTGGTCACTGCCATCACCTCGCTGGCTAAGGGCCACGGCGCGCTGTCGCTGGGCAACGTCATCGGTGCAAACGTGTTCAATCTGGTGCTGGTCAGCGGCGTGTCCGTTACGCTGGCACCCTTCAGCATCCCGCAGAACTCCACCATCGCAGGCATGAACGCCTCGCTGGTGATGGATATCCCGGTCATGTTTGCCGTGATGCTGCTGCTCACCGTGCCCGCTCTGATCAAGGGCAAGCTGAGCCGCCCGCAGGGCATTGCACTGCTGTGCATCTATGCCGCCTTCTGCGCCGTGCAGTTCAGCATCTGATCTGTTGTAAACGTAAAATATTTAAGGCTGCTGCACAGGGTTTTGTGCAGCAGCCTTTTTATGTGGGATGATTTTGAATGCGCTCCGCGACATCTTCCCCCGGTGGGTGAAGGCTTAAGCGGGGCGGTACAGTTCCCGGCTGACCTGTAAAGTTTCCGGGCGTGTCCGCTCTCCCCTTGGGAGAGCGGACACGGGAGCGCCTGAGAGGGCGAGGCAAAACCCTGACGGCTTTGCCTGAGAGGGTAAAAAAAGTGGGTCAGAAGCGCCCACAGGCGTTTCTGACCCACAAATAGAACGATATTTTTGTTTTACAGCTGGCAGGCGGTAT
>ERZ1673737.415-NODE-415-length-55796-cov-33.573743_pt1 | contig 55796 bp, 46 predicted proteins | sample MGYA00580211_ERZ1673737 | MGnify/ENA primary metagenome ERZ1673737 (study PRJEB41218, sample SAMN15661789) | gut metagenome | host: Homo sapiens | place: Canada: London | collected 2015-08-20/2019-03-30 | study: EMG produced TPA metagenomics assembly of... | reverse complement strand
TCATCGCTGCCCTTGCCAACGTTCTCACCCGGCATGATGTGGGTGCCACGCTGACGAACCAGGATGTTGCCGGCCAGAACGAACTGACCGTCTGCACGCTTGGTGCCCAGACGCTGTGCTGCGGAATCGCGGCCGTTCTTGGTGCTGCCTACGCCCTTTTTATGTGCCATTGTAATTTACCTCCTTAGCCGTTGATCGCAGTGATCTCAACCTTGGTGTAGGGCTGACGATGGCCCATGCGGCGAGCACTGTGCTTCTTTGCGCGATAGGTGATGATGTTCAGCTTCTTGCCCTTGCCATTCTTGATGACCTTGGCAGAAACGGAAGCGCCCTCAACAACAGGAGCGCCAACCTTGACAGAACCCTCCTCGCCAATAGCGAGAACCTGATCAAACTTCACTTCGGAGTCGGCCTCAACGTCCAGCTTTTCGATGTAGACGATGTCGCCCTGCTCCACGCGGTACTGCTTACCGCCGGTAACAATGATTGCGTACATTTTGTTCATTCCTTTTCGTTGTACTCGCTGGTCGTAAAGGCAGACCCTTACTGCGGGCCATTTCAGGCGCCCACACCATGCGGCTAGAATATTATAGCAAAAACCAAACCGGATTGCAAGAGGAAATTTCCCCTTTTGCGCAGATTTTTACGCTTTTTTCTGCCCGGCCTGTTCTATGGCGGCTTTTACCTGCGCATTATAGGCCTCGGTCTTTTCCAAAAACAGCTTGCGCGGGCTGGAAGCCAGCAGCTGGGTGTCCTTACCTGCAAAGGAGATGGGGCCGTCCAGCTTCTTTTGAGCTGCCTTGTTCTCGGCGTTCAGCGCCAGCGGCACAAACAGGGGCTTGTCCTTGAGCTTGCGGGTAAAGTACACCTCTGCCGCAATGCCCGCCACCACGGCGATGCCTGCCACCAGCTGGGATACCCGCAGCCCGATGGAGGGCACCAGCATCAGGCTGTCGGTGCGCAGACCCTCGATCCAGAAACGGCCTGCGCCGTACCAGATCAGATACCGCAGGGTGATATCGCCGTTGAACTTGCGCTTTTTGATGTAACGGAACAACAGGAAAAAGCCCACAAAGCACCAGATGCTCTCGTACAAAAAGGTGGGATGCACCGGCAGATTGGGGTCGATGACCACACCATTGGGCACCGTGACCGTGCTGCCCATCAGGTAAGCACGGGTGGCCTCGCTATACATCCCCCACGGCAGGGTGGTGTTGCAGCCAAAGGCCTCCTGATTGAAAAAGTTGCCCCAGCGGCCGCAGCCCTGCCCGAGGAGAAAGCCCATGGCGGTAAGGTCGAACATGGGCAGCACCGGCACGCCCCGCCATTTACAGGCCAGACCGCCGAACAAAAAGCCGCCGATGATGCCGCCATAGATGGCAAGGCCGCCATCGCGGATGGCGATCATCTCCCAGATGCTCTCGTATTTAAAAGGTGCCATGGCCACATAGTAGGCGCGGGCGCTGATGATGCCCAGCACCACGCCGATGAGGATGACATCCACCATGCTGTCCGGATCTACGCCAAATTCCAGACTGTGCCGGAAGGCAAAGATCAGTGCCAGACACAGACCCACCGCGATGCACACGCCGTACCAGTAGATGCTGACCCCGCCGATGGTAAAGGCCACGCGGTTCAGGTGAAAGCTCAGGCCAAGGCCCGGGAACTGCACCAGATTTGTCAGATAGTTCATTCTTCTTCCTCCTCGTCCTCTTCTGCCGCCTGTGCCGTGCCGTCCGGCTGGATGTACATGGTGGCCATACGGTCGGTGCACAGGATGTGCTGCAGGGCAGCGTCTGCATCCTCTGCGGTCAGCCCGGCCAGCATGGAGATCTGCTGCGCCACCGTCTGGCCGCTGAGGGCAAAGTCTGCCATCTGGCTGGCCGAGTCTTCCACGTTTTCCAGATTTTCGATCAGCTGGCCGTATTTTTCGTTCTTGCACAGGGTAAACACTTCCCTGTCCACACCGGCGGCGCGTACCCGGGCGATCTCGTCCAGCAGCAGCTGCCGCACAGTATCCGGTACATCGCTCTCTCCGGTGAACAGGATGCAGCAGCAGCCGTCCACCCGCAGCACCTCGCCGCCAAAGCCGGGGTTCACAAGGCCTTCGTCATACAGGCGGCGGTACAGCGGCGACATCCCGCCCACGATGCAGCTGAGCACAAGGTCGTACAGCGCCTCGGTGCGCAGATCGTCCGCAGACAGCGGCTCTTCCTTAAAGCCTACGCCGAAGCAGGGCTTGGAAACCGGCATGGTCAGCGTTTTTTCCGTAGCGGCAAGGGTCATAGGCTCCGTAGCCCACAGCCGCTGCACCTTTTCTGCCGGGCGGGGCTCCATCAGGCCGTGCCGCGCACAGGCGGCAAGGATCTGCTCCATGGTGGTGTTGCCGGCAGCAGCCAGCACCATATTGCCCGGGGCATAAAAGGCCTTGCAGCTGTCGTACAGCATGGCGGGCGTGATCTCAGCAATGCTTTCCACCGTGCCCGCGATGTCGCTGCGGATGGGGTGGCTGTGGTACAGGCACTCGAACAGGCCGGTGATGAGCCGCCAGTCCGGGCTGTCATCGTACATTTTGATTTCCTGTCCGATGATGCCCTGCTCCTTGGCGATGGTCTGCTCGGTAAAGTAGGGGTGGCCTACCATGCCCAGCAGCACGTCCAGGCTTTCGTCCAACTGCTGGGTGGCGGTGAACAGGTAGCAGGTGCGGTCAAAGCTGGTAAAGGCGTTGGCGTTGGCACCGGTCTTTGCGTACTTGGCAAAGGCATCGCCGTCCTCGTCCTCGAACATCTTGTGCTCCAGAAAATGCGCCACACCCGCCGGCAGATGCACCGTTTGGCCGTTCAGGCAGAAATCTCGGTCGATGGAGCCGAACTTGGTGGCATAGATTACATGGGTGCTGGAATAGCCCGGCATGGGGCGCACCAGCACCGTCAGGCCGGAGGGCAGGGTCTGCCACTGGTCGGCCACGGTCTTTTCCAGCAGGGTCTGGTTATTCTGCGGCATGGGCAGTATCCTCCTTTGTAAGCAGATAGCTGACCGAGAGGGTCAGTCGGCGCAGGATATCCCGCACCTCGTCTTTGGTCACGGCGCGTAGAGCATTCCGCGCCTGCTCCGGGCTCTGGATAGGTGCAGCGCTGTTGGCACCGGCGCGCAGCACCTCGATGTAGTACCAGCTTTCGATGCCGCCAAGGCTGTCCTCTACCCCGTTCATGCCGCTGAGCAAGCCCCGGCGGCAGTCCTCAAATTCCTCGTCGGTAATGGGGCCGGTGCACAGGTCTGCAAGTTCCTTCAAAATGGCCTGCTCTGCGCGGGCGGCATCGGCGTGCTCCACACCGCTGTTCACCGCCATGCTGCCGGTAAAGCTTTGGAAGGAGGAGGAGCAGTAGTAGCACAGATGGTCCCGTTCCCGCACGTTGAGGAACAGGCGGCTGGTCACGCTGCCGCCGTACAGCGCCATGGCAAGGCGCACTGCTGCCAGCTGCTGCGGCTGCATGGGCTGCCCCAGTGTGAACAGCATACACAGCTTTGCCTGCACCATATCGTAGTTTTCGGTCTTATGCACCGGTGCAATGGCAGGCATGGCCATGTTTTCCACCAGCGGCAGCGGGGCGCGGTCGATGCAGACAAGCTCTGCCAGCAAAGCATCCCGGATGGCGGCGGTCTGGGCGGCGTCGCAGCCCAGCACCAGCAGCTCAATGTTGGCGGTGCGAAGCATCTGCTGATAAGCGGCGGTCAGCATGGCCGGGGTAAGACCGTCCACCTCTTCCAGATAGCCCTCCTGCCGCACGCCTGCCGGGCTGTCACCAAAAAACTCCCGGTTGGCCTGATGCAGACAGTAGATGCGTTTATCGTTGATTTCATCCTCAAGGCCCTTTTTCAGCATCTGCTTTTCAATGCTGACGGCCTGCGGGTCAAAGCAGCCGTCCACAAAATACGGATGGAAGGCCGCACCCAGCGCGATTTTGGTATACTCGGCGGTCAGTGCCTCGCCCTCCAGCGCAAAGGCATCCTTGATGCCGGTCACGCTGACGCAGAGGTTGTGGTTGCAGCCCATGGGGCGGGCGTCCACGGTCAGGTCTGCGCCGTAGAGCTTTGCCAGCTTTTTGGTGAGGCGGGTCATATCCGGGCAGTCCGCATAGCCGCGCTCCATCACCAGCGGCAAAAGCGCATGGGCAGTGGCCGTTTTACGCTGGGCCGGGAAAGCAAAGTGGATGCTGATGCGGCAGCGGTTGAATTTAGAAGCCGGGTTGCAGGAAAGATGCACGCCCGGTGCAATGAGAGTACGTTCCAATGATAGTTCCCTTCTCTCTGTGCCGCAGCACAGAGCATTTGATTCAGTCTGCCCGTTGCAGGGCGATGAACTCTTCCAGGCTCAGGCCGCTGGCGCGGATGGCAAGGGCGTTTTCCACCCCCACATAGCGCCAGTGCCACGGCTCGAACACGATGCCGGTCGCGGCCTGCCGGTCCTGCGGGTAGCGCAGGATAAAGCCGTATTCCGCCGCGTAGGCCGTAAGCCACTCGTAGGCGCGGGTCTCGGCAAAACCGGTGTCCTGCTGCGGATTGTCCGCGCTGAGGATATCTGCCGCGTAGCCGGTGCCGTGCTCGTTGGCGTTGGCGGCGGGCTGGATGGTAGCCGCCAGACGGGCGGCTTCCTCCTCGCTCTTGCGCTTATCGCGGTAGGTCTGCACCCGGGCCTCGTAGGCGGCCTGACGGGTGTCGGCGTCCTGATAACCGGCCACAAGGATCAGGCTAACCCCATCCGCCTGCGCGGCGGCAGCCATACTGCGATACTGCATGGTAGCTTCGGCCTCCAGCTGCTGGCCGGTGACCTCGTCGGCGGTGTCCAGCAGCGGGGCGGGCTCGGCGGTATAGGGCAGGTTGGCGTTCACCAGTGTAAGCCGGGCATCTGCGGCGTTAAATACATAGTCTGTGCCGTCGTACACGCTGGCTGCAAATACCTTTGGCCCGGCCAGCAGGCCGTGCACCTTGGGCAGCAGCCACAGGATGCCGCCGGTCAGCAGCGCCACCACTGCCGCGCAGCCGGCCAGAAACAGTACCCAGTTGCGGGCCAGCCGCAGCATTTTGCGGCGCTTCCATTGTTGATAGGTCAGGCGCTTCTCGGCAGGCGCTCTGGAGGTACGGGTGGATTCACTCATGCGGCGGGGCTCCTTTTCGGCATTGTTGCAGCGCCGGTGCGCCGCACAGATTCAAACTATATTATACACCCCTTTGCAATTTGTGTAAACGCCGCCGTGTGTAAAAAAATTATGACCCGCCCGCCCCCGGCAGGGAGCAGACAGGCCACAATTAAAAATTTTACGCAGATCAGTCAAACAGCATATCGTGGATGGCGCCGACAGCCTTGTCGGCGTCTGCACGGTCGATGATGCAGGAGATCTTGATCTCGCTGGTGGAGATCATTTTGATGTTGATATTGTTGTTGGACATTGCCTCGAACATCTTGGAGGCAACGCCGCTGTGGCTCTGCATACCGGCACCCACGATGGAGACCTTGGCGCAGGTGGTGTCCACGCTGACATCGCTGAAGTGTGCACTTTCCTTCAGCACACGCATGGCCAGCTCGGCTTCGCCTTCGGCACAGGTAAAGCTGATGTCCTTCTTGCCGTCGCGGCCGGTGGACTGCAGAATGATGTCCACGTTGATGTTCTTCTGTGCCAGCAGGCCGAAGATCCTAAAGCTCATGCCCGGCTCATCGGGAACGTTGAGAATCGTGATAACGGCAACATCGGTGTCCTTGGCGACACCCTTGATCAGCATACCTTCCATGTCCTTTGTAACCTCCTTAACCACCGTACCCGGGATGGGGTTCAGGCTGGAGAGCACCTCCAGCTCCACATTGTACTTTTTAGCCAGCTCCACGCTGCGGTTGTTCAGCACCTGTGCGCCCAGAGATGCCAGTTCCAGCATCTCGTCAAAGGTGATTTCCTCCAGCTTACGGGTGTTGCTCACTTTGCGCGGGTCGGCGGTATAAACGCCCTCCACATCCGTGTAGATCTGGCAGCGGTCAGCGTGCAGGGCAGCGGCAATTGCCACAGCACTGGTGTCGGAGCCGCCGCGTCCCAGAGTGGTGATGTCATCCAGCTTGTTCAAGCCCTGGAAACCTGCCACCACCACCACGCGGTTGCGCTCCAGCTCGGAGGAGATCCGCTCGGTCTCCAGCCGGGTGATGCGTGCCTTGGTGTAGGCACGGTCGGTACGGAAGCCCGCCTGCCAGCCGGTCAGGCTGATGGCATGGCAGCCCAGCTCGTTCAGCGCCATGGCCAGCAGTGCGATGCTGATCTGCTCGCCGGAGGCCAGCAGCATATCCATCTCACGCGCCGAGGGGTTATGGGTGATCTCCCCTGCCTTGGCGATCAGGTCATCGGTGGTGTCGCCCTGTGCGGAGACTACCACCACTACGTCATTGCCCGCGTTGTGGGTGTTGGCCACGATCCGCGCAACGTTGAAGATACGGTCACGGTCCTTTACGGAAGAACCGCCGAATTTCTGTACGATCAACGCCATATCTTGTCACTCTCCTCTTTAACGCCCCGCGCTTGCGGGGGGCTTGCCGGGCGGAAGCGTCCTTGCACTTCCCTTACCCATTTATCATTCCACGGTTGCGCCGGTGTTATCGGCATCCAGCTGCAACAGTGTAAATGCTTCACATCCGTCCAGACCTTCCAGCAGCTCCAGACCTTTTTCCAGCTTGGAATAGAACTTTTCGGCCTCGGCCTTTTCTGCCACTGCCATGACCGTGCTGCCTGCACCGGACACATACACGGCCTTTGCGCCGCACAGCCGCGCCATATCGAACACCTCGCGGGAGCCGGGCATCAAGGGCATGCGATACTGCTGGTGCAGCTTATCCTCGGTGGCAATGGCCAGCAGGTCGTGCCGCCCCTCGCAGAAAGCTGCGGGCACCAGCGCCGCACGGGACAGGTTATACACCGCGTCCTTATGGGATACCTCTTTAGGCAGGGCAGCGCGGGCTGCCTCGGTCAGCAGCTTGTAGTCCGGCACGATGGCAGCAAAGCAGAGGCTTTCATCCACATTCCGCTTGACCGAATACACCTTGCCGTCCTCGAACACGCTGCTGGTCAGACCGCCCAGCAGTGCCGGAGCCACGTTATCGGGGTGTCCCTCAATGGCAGTTGCCAGCGTGAGCAGCTCCTGCGTGTTGAGCACATCGCCCAGCATCCGGTTTGCGCCCAGCAGACCCGCGATGATGCAGGCCGAAGAAGAGCCCAGACCCCGTGCCATGGGGATGGGGTTCGTCTGGGTGATCTTAAGGGGCGGGATCTGCTTGCCAACCTTTTCGAACAGACCCTTGGCGGAGCGGTACACGAGATTCGACTCGCCCCGGGGGATGCGGGTGCCGTCCGATGCCGAGATCTCCAGCACCTCGCTGTCCTCAAAGGTGACCGTGTTGTACAACGTAACTGCCAGACCCAGCGCATCGAAGCCGGAGCCCACGTTGGCGCTGGTGGCAGGGACCGAAACCTTGATCTTCATTGCCGCAGTTCCTTTCCGTTACACTTCCTCGGGCAGACGCTTGAGCACCAGCTTTACGCTGCCGCCCACGGCCTCCACCTTGCGCGCGGCCTCTGCCAGCGCACGTTCATCGGCGCGCTTCACAAAGTAGGCGCAGCCCTCGTACCGCTCATCCACCACTTTGCCGTAGCCGTAGATGGCCTCCACCACAGCGGGTGCAATGCCCGCCACACGCACATAATATGCAGCAGGAGCCGGGTCGGTGAGCATGCCGTCCACCGGGTCCGCAGGCTGCCAGAACAGGCTGTCGTGCACCTGTGCGCCGTTTTTCAGCGCATCCACCACGTCTGCCACCACAGCGCTGGCGGTAGGCAGCTTGCCTGCGCCCTTACCGTAGAACACCACATCGCCCAGCATATCGCCCTTGACCAGCACCGCGTTGAACACATCGTCCACGCTGGCCAGCTGGTTTGCCTTGGGCACCAGACACGGCTCTACACCGGCGGCCACGCTGCCGTCCTTGCCAAGCTTCATCCATGCGATCAGCTTGATAACGCAGCCCAGCTTTTCGGCGCTGGCCACATCGGCGGCGGTAATGGCGCGGATGCCCCGGGTGGGGATGTTCTGGGGGTAGATCTGGTGGCCGCACACCATGGAGGACAGGATGGCGATCTTGCGGCAGGCGTCGCGGCCGTCCACGTCATCGCTGGGGTCCTTGGTCTCTGCGTAACCCAGCTCCTGCGCAATTTGCAGCGCATCCTCAAAGCTCAAGCCCTCCCGCACCATCTTGGTGAGCATGAAGTTGGTGGTACCGTTCACGATGCCCTCCACCTCGGTGATGACGTTGGCCGCCAGGCACTGGTGCATGGGGGTGATGATGGGCGTACCGCCGCCTACAGAGGCCTCGAACAGGAAGGCGCAGCCGTGCTCCTTGGCCAGTGCCAGCAACTCTGCGCCGTAGGTGGCCACCATCTCCTTGTTGGAGGTGCACACGCTGCGGCCGCTCTCCAGACACGCCTTGACGTAGGGGTAAGCAAAGCGGGTACCGCCGATGGTCTCCACCACCACCTGGATCTCCGGGTCCTGCAGGATCACGTCGATATTCTTGACCACCAAAGGCTCCACCGGGTTGCCGGTAAAATCCTTCGGGTCCAGAATATATTTTACCTCCACCGGTTCGCCAGCCCGGCGGGAGACGCTTGCAGCATTGTGGCACAGCACCTCGTATACGCCGCTGCCCACCGTGCCAAAGCCCAGAATTGCAATTTTAGCCATACTCTCTTTCCCTCGTTTCCTGTTTTGTTACAGGTTATACCCACAGCGCACACTCACCACCATGCGCTGGCGCGAAAGCTTTTCGGTCAGTTCCTCCGGGGACATCTGCATGGTATCGGTGCGGATGGTGACCGCCACCAGCGCAGCCCCGTTTTCCGGGGTGGACTGGTTGATGGTCACGATGCTGGCACCTGCGGCGCTGATACCGGCCAGAAGGCTTTGCAGCGCACCGGTCTCGTCCCGCAGAGTGGCCATGACCGTGATGACCTCACGGCCGTTCTCTGAATCAAAAATACAATCCTTATACTTATAAAATGCACTGCGCGAAAGCTCTACGGCGCGGGTCGCAGCCGAAATGCTGCGGGCTTCGCCGCTGGCCAGCAGCTCCTTGGCGCGTACCACCTTGAGAAAAACCTCCGGCAGTACCTGCGCATCCACCAGATAAAAACGGCGTTCCAACTTGTTCACCTCTCAAACACAAGTGTTCTTGCAGAAAATATAATAGCATCCGAACCCCTGCAATGCAAGAGCCCGGATGCTATTTTGTCACTTTGTCCAGTTTTGTCTTGTGAAGTGCGCCCTGTCCTTGCCGGATTTTTCAGCAAAGGGGTGAAAAAGTACGATTTTTGTCCTTATTCCGTGTCCAGTGCACTGGTATCGGTGGGAATGACCGGCTGGGTGGGCGCAGCATCGTCTGTGTTCTCGGCAGGGGCAGCAGCCTGCGGTGCGGCATGGGAATAGGTGCAGGTATCGGGCAGGTCATCGGCACGGTAGTAGCCCACGGCAGTGCTCGGGCAGCCTGCACCGGCCAGCAATCCGCTCTGGGTGCAGTAACGGCGTTCCACCACGCCTGCGGAGGCGGGGAATGCCTTATAGGGCAGGTCTGCCTGTGCCTGCTCCATCAGTGCCTTCCACGCCATAACACAGGTGCGGGTCTTGGCCTGCTGCTTGGACAGAGTCTTGGTCATATCGTAAGGTGCATCATATCCCCACCACACAGCGGTGACATAGTAGGGCGTGCCGCCCACGAACCACAGATCCTTTTCGTCGCTGGCAGTACCGGTCTTGCCAAAGGCCTCCATGCCGTTGGAGTTGGGATAGCGGCCGCTGGCAGTACCTACGCTGGAGAACAGAACATTCTTCAGCAGACGGTTCATGACATAAGCGGTATCGGGGGTCAGTGCCTGATAGCTGGTGGCGTTGTTTTCCAGATAGATGTTGCCGTCCCGGTCCAGCACACGGGTGTACAGGTGCGGGGTGGTGTACTCGCCATCATAGAAGATCTGGAAGGCCGCGGCCAGTGCCATGGGGGTAACGCCCTTGGTTTGGCTGCCCATGACCATCTGCGCCAGACCCACATCGTTGGTGGGGTCCAGCGTATTCAGCTGCAGGGTGTTGTAGACGAAGTTGAAGATATTGCTTGCGCCCACAAGGTCGCCCACGCGGACTGCGATGGTATTCAGCGAGCGGGCAAGGCCGTTCCACAGCGGGAGATCGCTGCCGTCGCCATAGTTGCCGCCGTAGTTGCGCGGCCAGCTGCGCCATGCGTTGGGGTAAGCGCGGAGCTGCTTGTCGGAGAGCCCCATCAGGCCATTCTTGCGGCAGTAGTCCTCGTCCCGGATGATCATATCCTGCTTCTGGTACAGGGGGGAGTTGTTGAGCATGGTGGACCAGTTGACCAGACCGTACTCAATGCCCAGCGCATAGGCACCGATGGGCTTGATGGTAGAACCGGTCTGCCGCTCCACATTATAGGCGCGGTTCAGGGAAAGGCTCTTGGTCTTTTCGCCCAGACCGCCCGCAATGGCCAGCACGTTGCCGTCATAGTCCAGCGTGACCATAGCAGCCTGCGTGCGCACGTTGCGGTAATAGTAGACGGTGCCATCTTCGCCGGTGCGGGTCTTGGGGGTACCGTCCTCGTTGAACACCTGCACATCATCGTCCGAAATAGAGGTGACCTCTTCCTCATGCCAGCCCGCCGGGAAGTAGGCATCGTCGGTGTTCAGCATCAGGTTTTCCATCTGGGACTGCAACTTGGTGTTGACAGTGGCTTCGATGGTAAAGCCGCCGGTGTAGAGCAGCTTCTGTGCCTCGGACTCGCTGATGCCCTCCTTGGTCATGATGTCCTGCACGACCTCGTTGAACAGTGCATCGGTGAAGTAGGAGGTGACGGTGCTGGGCTTTTTGCCGCTGTCTTCTTCGGCCAGCACAAGGGGCTGTGCAGCGCCGTTGCGGTAGTCCTCCTCGCTGATCACTCCCTGCTGCCACATATTGTACATGATGAAGTTGCGGCGGTGGATCAGATTTTCGGGGTTCGTATAGGGGTTATAGTTGGTGGGGTTTTTGGTAATAGAGGCAATGGTAGCGCACTCCCACAGGCTCAGCTGGCTGACGTCCTTGTTGAAGTACTCGTTGGCCGCCGTCTGCACGCCCTGAATGGTGCCGGTAAAGCTGATGGTGTTCAGGTACGCCTCCAGAATGGTCTCCTTGGAGTAGCTGCGGCTCAGGCAGAGGGCGCGGTAGATCTCGCGCACCTTGCGCAATGCGCCATCAATACCGCTGGCGCTGTTGTCATCGGTCAGGTTCTTGATGAGCTGCTGTTCCAGTGTGGATGCGCCCTGCTTGGAGCTGTAAATGGGCAGCAGATACTCATTGATCATTGCGCCGATGGTGCGCTTGAAGTTGACGCCGGGCTCTGAGTAGAAGTCCTTATCCTCGGTGCAGATGAAGGCATACTGCAAATTGGAGGGAATCTGCTCAAGGTCTGCCCATACACGGTGGCTGTTGGAGGAGCGCAGGGTGGCATACTCCACCTGTGCGCCGGTATCCGGGTCGGTGGCTACCACCATACTGGACTGGCTCAGCTGAATGTTGTCCAGGTCCAGCAGGTCACCGTCGTTGGCAGTAGCCTGCACCACATAGAACACCATGCCCACGGCCACCACGCTGCCCAGCATGATGCCGAGGCAGAGCACCGTAGCGACGGTGCGGCCGATGAACCGCAGAACGGGATGCTTGCTCTTTTCCTTTGGCGGCTTGGGGCTTTTGGGTGCCTTGGGCGCACGGGTACGGTTCTCCACTGCGGGGCGTGCTTCGCGGCGGCTCTGGGAAACATTGACCTTACGTCCCACCGGGCGGGCAGGCTGCTCCTCGCCGCCCCGGTGGATCTTTCTCATCTCATTGTTGGAGATAGGGATCGCCTCCTGACATTTCAAGACTGTTGCCGGGCATAGCTGCACCGGGCTTTATCCACATCGTTTGTGACACGAAATTTCAAACTGCAATACCATATTATAGCACGCAAGCCCCAGCCGGGCAAGAACCAATCTTTGCGCGCTGAGCAGATATAAATAGTATAACACACTCTCTTGTGGAAAGTACAGTATCTGCGTGTGAAAATTGTCTGCCATCCGCCAAAACGGGGCATACTTACCGGGGAAGGGAGTGTTTTTTATGCGCAAGCTGTCTGTCTGCCTGTTCTACGGGCTTTGCGTATTCACCATTGTATTCAGTCTGTTCTGGATGGCGCTGCCAAGGCTGCCGCTGTCTCAAAGCCCCGCCGGGTCTGAGACCGACCCCGCCTCTCCCCTGAGCCTTGCCGCGCAGGCAGTGCCCCAGACGGACACCGCCCGCTACTGCCTGCAAGACAGCGGCGGGCGGGTGGCGGTGTACACCTGCCGCGCCGACGGCACCCCGGGCACCCTGATCCGCGTGACCGGCATCTACACCAATCTTCTGCCCGAAAACGATGCCCTGCGCATCAAGCGCGGGCTTGTGGTCAACAGCCCCCGGGAACTGGACCTGCTGCTGGAGGATCTGGGGGAATAAACGCAATGAGCCGCTGCACGATGTGCAGCGGCTCATTGCATTTATATGATTCAGGCTTCCATTTCTTCCAGCGGCACAAGGTATTCCTTGCGGCACTGCTCGTACTCCAGCATATAGTCCTTGCTGGGGCTGTGGTGCATGATGTTTTTCAGGGTGTGAGAGTCGTAATCATCGCCGGCTTCCATGCCCACCATGCGCACTGCAATGTTGGAGCAGTGGTCGGAGATACGCTCAGCGTTGTTCAGCACATCAAGGAACACCACGCCAGTGTCGATGGAGCAGATCCCGTCCTTCAGACGGAGGATGTGCTGGTCGCGCAGACGCTCCACCATCACATCAATGATCTCCTCCAGCGGCTCCACCTGTGCAGCCTTCTGGACATCATCGTTTTCAAAGGCCTCGTCCGTCAGAACCAGAATGCGCTCCAATGCGGCATCCAGCAATTGCAGTTCCTTTTTGGCGCTCTCGCTGAAGCTGGCTTCCTTGTCGTACAGCTCCTCGGCCTTTTCCATGATGTTCACGGCATAGTCGCCGATACGCTCGAACTCGGTGACAAAATTCAGCAGCTCGGTCACCGCGTGGCTTTCGTCGTCGCCCAGCTCCTGATCTGTCAGCTTGATCAGGTAGTTGGTGATCTCCACCTCCATGCGGTCGATCAGGTTCTCGCGCACCTTGATGGCACTCACAGTCTCCTCGTCCATCTTCAAAAGCAGCGGCGCAGCCAGACCCACGTTGCGGGCGGCACGGCGGGACATCTTGATAACCGCATTCTTCGCCTGCTGCAAAGCCACAGCCGGGCTCTTGTACAGACGCTCGTCCAGCACCGGCATGCTCAGCTCCTGTGCTTCCTCCACGCTGCTAGGCACCGTGAGCATCGCCAAGCGGCTCAGCACTCCGCTGCAAGGCAGGAACAGCAGCATGGCGCATACGCTGGACAAGGTATGGATGTTTGCAATGGAGCTCTTGTTCATCACATCGCCCCACATGGGGATGCCGATGGTGAACTGCACCGCATAGATCAGCGCCAGCAGGATCACACTGCCGATGACGTTGAAGTACAGGTGGATGAGCGCTGCCCGCTTACCATCCTTGGAGGAGCCGCCGATGGTGAGCAGCGGGGTGAACGCCGTACCGATATGCGCACCCAGAATGATGGGAATGGCAGAACTGAAGGTGACAAGCCCTGTGCTGGACAGCGCCTGCAGAATACCCACCGAAGCAGAGGAGGACTGGATGATCACGGTGACCACCACGCCCACCAGAACGCCCAGAATGGGGTTGGTCATGGTGACGAACAGATTCTGAAAGACGGCGCTCTCCCGCAGGGGAGCAACGCCGGTATCCATCAGGCTCATGCCGGTAAACAGAATGCCGAAGCCCAGCATGATCTGGCCGATATTCTTCTTTTTGGCATTGCGCAGGAACACATAAAAAATGCAGCCAATAAACGCCACCACGGGGGCAAAGGTCTTGGGCTGGATCAAGGTCAGCCACAGGCTGTCGCCTGAGATATCCGCCATGCGGATCAACTGACCTGTTACCGTAGTACCAATATTTGCACCCATGATCACGCCTACCGACTGCGTCAGTGTCATGATACCGGAGTTGACCAGACCGACACAAATAACCACCGTACCAGCCGACGACTGGATGACGCCGGTGATCAGTGTGCCGAAGATCACGCCTTTGATGGTAGAGGAGGTAAGCTTTTGCAATACGCCCTGCATCTTGCCGCCTGCCAGCTTTTCCAGACCGGCGCCCATGATGGACATGCCGTACAGGAACAGCGCAACGCCGCCCAGCAGAGAGGTAATGTGTGTGATATCCATAACGATACTCCTAATATGAAACTTCCCTTTTAATCCTTTACAGCACACAGCCGCCGGAACAGGGCACGCGCAACGCCTGCCCTGTTCCGGAAGCCGCTTACTTTTATTATACCATCAAAGGGGGCGTCTCAACAAGGTTTATTTTACAGGAAAGTTACTTTTTTTACACATTCCGCAACATATTTCCGGGCGGCAAACAAAAAGATTTCCGTTATTTTACATACATTTTACATTCAGCTTTCCCAGATGCGATATGCCGCCGCTTACCCGGCCAGCTCTTCCATGGCCTCCCGCACTGTGTCGGCCGAAAACAGGAACACACCACTGCCGGTGTATACCTCCACATGACTGCCCACATAACGCAACTCAAAATCCTTCATGGTGTTTCCCTCCTGTGTTTCTGTTTTGTTCCGGGGCTTTCCCGGTGAACACAGTATCGCATAATTTAGATACCATAAAAAGGACTTTCAAAGGTTTTTGCGGATTTTTTGCGTAAAAAACAGCGTATGCTCCCCAGTCTGCTCACGCTGTACACGGCCATTTTCCTCGGAGATCAGGTCTTTGGCAGTCCCCGCAGCGCCGCATTTCCGCAGGAAACAGGCGCTGGAGCTGCCGTTTTCCGTCACGACCCCCTCCTGTGAAAATGGGATAGCGGAGCGTCCGCAGACGCTCCGCTATCCCGAAATTAAAAATAAATTTTCCGCTGATAATGGCTAGAGCAAAGCGGAAGCCCTTCCAAATCATCCTGCTGTGCAAAGCATTATTCTGCCGCGTCCGTCACACGGACGGGGTAGCCTGTCCGCACACAGCGCACCGCGTAGCGGGAACCGCCGCCGGATGTGCAGGTGAACAGGGTCAGATCCCAGTTGTCCGTCTCGGTATCGGTGGTCATCTCCTCGATCTGGGTGGGGCGCAAAGTCTCCACGCTCTCCACCTCATAGCTCCAGCGCAGACCGTCTGCATCCGTAAAATAGACCGAGCTGCCGATGGCCAGCCACTTGATGGGGCTGAAGTGCATTGCGTAGTTGTGGCCGCAGATCACAAGATCATCGCCATAGGTGGTGCCGCTGTACCGCCCGGGGGCGATCTTCAGCCCGGCGTAGCTCCACTGCGCCATCACCGGCAGCTCCCGTTCTACCGCCGGGATGGAAAGCACCCCGATGTAGTCCCGCCCTTCCACCTCCACGGTGGTCATCTCCTGCGTCGGGTCCAGCACCGGCTGCGGGGCTGCAGTCTCATTTTCCTGCTGGTGCTCCGTAATGGTCTTTTGCATGGTCTGCTCCAGCTCGCCCAATACTTCCTGCGAAGCCTTTTCTGCCCGGGCGGCATCCCACCGGTTGTAGCCCAGCAACCCGGCGGCGCATAAGATCAGCACCGCGCCCAGCACCATGCACAGCCTGCCGATTTTCCGTTTCATTGCATTCCATCCTTTATATATAATAGTATCATCTGCTTCAGTATACCATTCCCCGCTCCGGTTTACAACCGTTCTTGCGGTCGTTTTTTATCGGGCAGCAGCGCGCAGACCAGCCGCACCATCTGCCCGGTCAGGGGCAGCCACACCAGCGCGCACAGTACGTTGAATAAGGTGTGTGCGTTGGCGATCTGCCGGGCGATCACGGCGCACTCCACCCCTGCGGGCGAGCACAGCCGCACCAGCGCCGCAAAGGGCTGCAAGAGTGCGCAGCACACCGCCGCTCCGCTCAGGTTAAAAATGGCGTGGGCTGCCGCCACCCGCTTGGCGTCTCTTCCCTGCCCGATGGCGGCAAGCACCGCCGTGATGGTGGTGCCGATGTTATCCCCCAGCAAAATGGGAATGGCCGCCGTCAGCCCCAGCAGGCTGTGCACGCCGTCTGCCCCGGGCTGCGCCGCCATGCTTTGCAGCAGCGCCACTGTGGCAGAGCTGCTTTGCACCGTTAAGGTCATGCAGACGCCCGCCAGCAGCCCGTGCATGGGACTTTGCTGCACCCGGGCAAGCTCCAGCCGGAGCAGAGGGCTTTGCAGCAGCGGTTCCATGGCGCTGCGCATCACCGTAACGCCTTCGAACAGCAGCCCAAAGCCGAACACTGCCTCGCCCACGCAGCGGCCCCGCCAGCCTTTACAGGCCAGACAGAGCAGCACCCCGCCAAACAGCAGCAGATACCGCCAGCTTTCCACCCGGAACGCCAGCAGCTGCGCCGTGACCGTTGTGCCGATGTTCGCTCCGAACACCACCGGCACCGCCTGCCGCAGCTGCAACAGCCCCGCCGCCAGAAAGGCAATCACCATGACCGTGACCGCCGAGCTGCTTTGCAGCACCGCCGTTACCGCAGCACCGGTCAGCAGCCCTGCCGCCGGGTTTGCGGTGCACCGCGCCAGCAGGCTGCGCAGACGCCTGCCCGCTCCCTGCTGTACTGCCCTGCACAGGCTGTCCGTTCCATATAAAAACAGCGCCAATCCGCCGAATACCTGTAACAACACTTGGAATCCCTGCTCCATCCGCACCCTCCGTTTCTGCCTGTCCTTTATTTCTATGCAGCGAGAGCCGGTTTGCGCATTGACAAAACCTACAAGTTTTTTGTGAATTTTTGTTTAATATTTCCCTATTCCCTTGCAATCCGGCAGCAAAAGGAATATGCTTATCAGGCGTTAATACTTAACATCTGTTAAGTATTTGAAAAATGCAAACGAGGAGGGACTGTCGTGTCCGAGCCAAGCACCCCCAGCTTTCAGGGGATGTGCCACTATATCGGGCAGCTGAGCAAGGCATCCAAGGCCGGGATGCGGGCGGCGCTGGCCGATTGCCCCAAATGCCACTTCAATATGCTGGAAGGCCTGCTGCATTCCATCAACTGCCACGGCAAGGACGGTGCCATTTATGTCTCTGACCTTGCCCGGGAGATCCGTCAGCCGCTGCCGGCGGTCTCGCGCGGGCTGCGGCTCATGGAGCAGGACGGCACTGTGGTGCGGGAACCGGACCCCGCCGACCGCCGCAAAACGCTGGTGCGCATCACCCCCAAGGGGTACGAGCTGTGCCACCAGTGTGAGCAGGCTCTGCGCAACTACTTTGCCAGCGTGCTGGCACGGTTAGAGCCGGAGCAGGCAGCCCAGATGGACGCGCTGCGCGGCGCGCTGATGGATGCCATTCTTGCGGAAAATGCCGCGCGCAACATTGACCCGAAGGGAGAAACGAACCATGACAAAGATCTTTAAGCAGCTGGCCCGGCACTGGGCGGTCTGCCTTGTGGTGTTCGCACTGCTGTTCGTGCAGGCGTACTGCGACCTTGCCCTGCCGGACTACACCAGCAAGATTGTGGACACCGGCATCCAGCAGGGCGGCATTGAAAGCCCCCTGCCCCAGACGGTGCGCCAGAGTACGCTGGACGCGCTGAGCCTGCTGATGAGCGAAGAGGATGCGCAGAAGCTGCAAAACGCCTACCAGTACTACCTGCAGGACGATGGCGTATTGCAGCTGCGCTCCGACCTGACCGAGGACGAGCGCACCGCACTGGAAGATGCTGTGACCACCCCGGACATCGTGCTGTATATGGCTGCTACACAGGCCGCCAACACCCCCGCTGGGCAAAGTAATATGGGTATGACCGGCCTTGCCGAGACGCCCTCTGCCGCTGCGGACGCGGACACTGAGACCGTCACCCCTACGGCAGCGGATCTGGACACTGTTTGCAGCCAGTTTGCCGCCATGAGCCAGATGCCCGGCTTTGACCGCAGTATGCTGCAAAAGCAGCTGGACGGTGCCATGAGCCAGCTGGACAGCACCCTGTTGGAAAACCTGAAAAGCCAGTCTTTGCTGCTGGTGCAGCTGGAATACGAGGCGCAGGGCGTTGCGCAGGATGTGCAGATGGGTTACCTCTTCCGGGTGGGCGGCCAGATGCTGGCGCTCACCCTGCTGATGGTAGCCGTGGCTGTGGCCGTGGGCTTCCTTGCCTCCCGGGTATCCGCCGCCATCGGCCGCGACCTGCGTCGGGAGACCTTCTCCAGCGTTATCGGCTTCTCCAATGCGGAGATCGAGAATTTCTCCACCGCCTCTCTCATCACCCGCACCACCAACGATATCCAGCAGGTGCAGTTCGTCTGCGTCATCCTGCTGCGCATGGTGGCCTACGCGCCTATTCTGGGCATTGGCGGCGTGCTGCACGTTGTAGGCAGCAGCAGCGGCCTTTCCTGGATCGTGGTGCTGGACGTGGCACTGCTTTTGTTGCTGCTGATCTTCCTGATGAGCGTTGCCATGCCCAAATTCAAGGTGATGCAGCAGCTGGTGGACCGGCTGAATCTGGTCAGCCGCGAGATCTTGACCGGCATCATGCCGGTGCGCGCCTTCAGCCGCGAAAAGTTTGAGGAGCAGCGCTTTGACAAGGCCAACCGGGAGCTGATGGGCACCCAGCTGTTCACCAACCGCGCTATGGTGGCTATGATGCCCTTTATGACCCTGATCATGAACGGCACCAGCCTGCTCATCGTCTGGTTCGGCGGCAAGGCCATGGATGCCGGCACTATGCAGGTGGGCGAGATGATTGCCTTTATCACCTACACCATGCAGATCGTCATGTCCTTTTTGATGCTGGCCATGGTGGCTGTCATGCTGCCCCGCGCCGGTGTGGCTGCGGATCGTATCGACGAGGTCATCCGCACCAAAGCCACCATCCGCGACCCGGATGAAGCCGCCGCAAAGGCTGCACAGGCGCATACTGGCTGGCAGGGCGTTGTGCAGTTCGAGGATGTGAGCTTCCGTTACCCCGGTGCAGACAGCGATGCGCTGGAGCACATCAGCTTTACCGCAAAGCCCGGCGAGACTACCGCCATCATCGGCTCCACCGGCTGCGGCAAGTCCACCCTGCTCAACCTCATCCCCCGTTTTTACGATGTGACCGGCGGCAAGGTGACCGTGGACGGCATTGACGTGCGCGAGATGCCGCAGACACAGCTGCACGACCTGCTGGGCTATGTGCCCCAGAAGGGTGTGCTGTTCAGCGGCACCATTGACAGCAACCTGAAATTCGGCGGCGAGGATATCACCGACGCACAGGTGCACAAAGCCGCCGCCATTGCACAGGCCACTGATTTTATCGAGGCAAAGTCCGAAAGCTATCAAAGTCCCATTGCGCAGGGCGGCTCCAACGTATCCGGCGGCCAGAAGCAGCGGCTTTCCATTGCCCGGGCAATTGCCAAAAATCCCAAGGTCTATCTGTTTGACGACAGCTTCTCGGCGCTGGACTACAAGACCGATGTAACGCTGCGCCGCGCTTTGAAGGCACAGACCGACAACGCCACTGTGATCATTGTGGCACAGCGCATTTCCACCGTGCTGCACGCAAACCAGATCCTTGTACTGGACGAGGGCAGGCTGGTGGGCAAGGGCACCCACGCTCAGCTGATGGTCAGCTGCCCGGAATATCAGGAGATCGCCCGCAGCCAGCTGAGCCAGAAGGAGCTGGCGCTGGATACCCTGAATACAGAAAAGGAGGGTGAGTGATATGCCCAGACCCGGACGTCCCACCACCGAGCGCGCCAAAAACTTTAAAGGCACGCTGCGGCAGCTCATCCGCACCATGAGCCACTACAAGCTGCCCCTTGCGGCAGCCATGTTGTTTGCAATTCTTTCTACCATCTTCAACATTGCAGGCCCCAAGGTGCTGGCAAAGGCCACCACCGCCCTTGCCACCGGCTGGATCGCCCGGCTGCGTGGCACCGGCAGCATCGATTTTGTGTATATCGGCCGCATCCTGCTGTTTTTGTTGGGGATGTACCTGCTGAGCAGCGCCTTCAGCTTTATTCAGGGCTGGCTGATGACCGGCCTTTCTCAGAAGGTCTGCTACGACTTCCGCCGCCAGATCAGTGAAAAGATCAACCGCCTGCCGCTGGCGTACTTTGAAAAGCGCACCGTGGGCGAGGTGCTCTCCCGCATCACCAACGATGTGGACACACTGGGCCAGAGCCTGAACCAGAGCATCACCCAGCTGATCACCAGCGTGACCACCATGATCGGTGTGCTGGTGATGATGCTCTCCATCAGTCCCCGCATGACCCTGATTGCCCTGCTGATTTTACCGGTATCGCTGGCACTGGTGCTGGTGGTGGTCAAGTTCAGCCAGAAGTACTTCAAGGCACAGCAGGCCACCCTGGGCGTGGTCAACGGTCAGGTCGAGGAGATCTACGCCGGCCACAATGTGGTCAAGGCGTTTAACCGCGAGGCCGTGGTGCTGGCTGACTTCAACGCCGCCAACGATAAGCTGTACGAATCCGCATGGAAGAGCCAGTTCCTCTCCGGCCTTATGATGCCCATCATGAACTTTGTGGGCAACCTGGGCTATGTGGCAGTGGCCATCGTGGGCAGCATTTTTGCTGCAAACGGCGTTATCACCATTGGTGATATTCAGGCCTTTATCCAGTATGTCAAAAACTTTACCCAGCCCATCCAGCAGCTTTCGCAGGTATCCAATATGCTGCAAAGCATGGCCGCTGCCGCCGAGCGGGTGTTCGAGTTTTTGAATGAGCCGGAGGAAGAGCAGCTGGCCGACCCTGCCTGCCGCGCCGACCCCGCCGACATTGACGGACAGGTCACCTTTGACCATGTGCGCTTCGGCTACACCCCGGACAAGACCGTCATCCACGACTTCAGCTGCACGGTGCAGCCCGGCCAGAAAGTAGCCATCGTAGGCCCCACCGGTGCGGGCAAGACCACCATGGTCAAGCTGCTGATGCGCTTTTACGATGTGGACGCCGGTTCCATCACCCTGAACGGCCACAATGTGCGGGACTTTGACCGCAGCGCCCTGCGCGAAGGTTTTGGCATGGTGCTGCAGGACACATGGCTGTTTAAGGGCACCATCATGGAGAACATCCGCTACGGCCGGCTGGACGCCACCGATGAAGAGGTGATTGCTGCCGCAAAGGCTGCCAACGCCGACCACTTTATCCGCACCCTGCCCGGCGGCTACCAGATGGAGCTGAACGAGGACGCCTCCAACGTCAGTCAGGGACAAAAGCAGCTGCTTACCATCGCCCGCACCATTCTGGCAGACAACCGCATCCTGATTTTGGACGAGGCCACCAGCAGCGTGGATACTCGCACTGAGCAGCGCATCCAGACCGCCATGGACCGCCTGATGGAGGGGCGCACCAGCTTTGTCATCGCCCACCGCCTTTCCACCATCCGCGATGCCGACCTCATCCTTGTGATGCGGGACGGCGACATCGTGGAGCAGGGCACCCACGACCAGCTGATCGAGGCCGGCGGCTTCTACGCTGACCTGTACAACAGCCAGTTTGAGGACGTGGTGGATTAAAGCACCTGTCGTCACAATATAATTGCAAAAAGAGCACCTGTCGCCTTTTTAGGGCAATAGGTGCTCTTTGTTTTACCCTCTCAGTCATCGCTGCGCGATGCCAGCTCCCCCGAGAGGGGGAGCTTTTCAGCAGCTGCCGGTGCCAGCTCTCCTGAAGGGAGAGCTGGCACGAAAGTGTCTGAGAGGGTTTTCGTCTTTTCTTTATGATTCCTCCACCGGTTCCAGCTTCAGGCCGAACAGCTTTTCCGAGAGGGACGGCAGCCGTTGCTGCAAGGCGCGGACATAGGCCATTACCACCGGATCCTCGCGCTTTTGCCCCAGCACAACGCCGAAGCGGTGTCCCCTGCCCCAGTCCAGTACCCGCACAAAACTGAGGTCCGGTCTGCGGTAGTAGAAAGGCGGGACCATCTTGAGTGCCGGGTCGCCGTAGGCTGCACTGCGGATACCGCCCACCGGCGTAAACTCCACCCCTCGGTCCATTCCCTCCTGCAGCAGTCTTGTTTCGTAGACAGTCTGGTACATCTCCTTGATGGGCAGCCAGCGGTATTGCAATGCCTGTTCCAAGGTCAGTCTGCCCACCGGCATATCAGCGGGCGGGTGGATGGGGATGCAAAGTTCTGGCATATAGAACAGCGGCACAAAGGTAAGCCCCTGCGCGTAGAACTCTGCACTTTCCAGCTGGAAGGAAAGATCCATCTCCCCTTTTTTCAGGCTGCGCCAGACCTCGCTGCGGTTGGCACACCACCCCAGAATAGGGGTATACTGCAGGCACAAGTCACTTGTCAGGGAAAACACATCATACACGAACATCCGCATTGCCTCATGACACCCTGCGATAATCAGATGTCTTTCCGGCGGTTTTTCCTGCTGCTGCACCGCTCGGGCATGGCACACTGCCTGCTGATACAGGGCCACCAGCTGCTTTGCCTTGGGGTAAAAATCCTGCCCCGACGGGGTCAGCACCACCCGGCGGGGCACATGCTGGAACAGTTCAAACTGCAATTGCCCTTCCAGCGTGCGAATCTGCTGCGAAAGTGCCGACTGGGAAAGATACAGCGCCTCTGCCGCCGCAGAAAAGCTGTTCAGCTCCACGATCTTTACAAAGCCCTCCAGTGCGCTCTCGTTCATGCTTTTCTCCCTCCCGCAATACATTAGGTTTGCCTAAATTATAATATAAAAAATATGAATTGTAAACAGCACCCTTCTACGCTACAATTGTTAAGGATTCCGCAAAGTGCCTTTTACTTTGCTGCACGATAAGAAGGAACACAAAGAAGAACAAAAAGAAAGAGAGCATACCTATGAACAAGATTTCCCGTAAGGGCTTTATCAAGATCGCCGCTGCCGCCGCCATGAGCGGTGTGACCGCCGGTGCTCTGGCTGCCTGCAATGCCGCTTCCGGTTCTGCCTCCACTTCCACTTCCGGTGCTGCCGGTCAGTACATCCCCGGCACCTACGAGGGCACTGCCGAGGGTATTTCCTCCACCGTCAAGGTCACTATGACCTTCTCCGACAGCGCTGTCACCGACGTGGTGGTAGATACCTCCGGCGAGACCGCTTCCTTCGGCGCTGCCGCTGCCGACGAGCTGCGCGAGCAGCTGCTGGCTGCTGGTTCTGCCGAGATCGACGGTGTTTCCGGTTCTACCATCACCTCCGACGCCGTGATGAAGGCTGCCAAGAGCTGCTACGCACAGGCAAAGGGCGAGGCCGTGGTCTCCAGCGTGCAGCTGCCCACCGGCGATGAGAACGACTGGCTGGGCAAAGAGCCTGACATCGACGAGGCTGCCATCACCGAGACCGTGGACACCGATATCCTGATCGTGGGCGCTGGCAACGGCGGTATGTTCGCTGCCGCCTATGCGGCTGCCAACGGCCTGAACTTCCGTGTTATCGAGCAGAACGCCAACGTGCAGGACACCCGTCACTGGTACGGCGCTGTTGATTCTGCTGCCGCTAAGGAGGCTGGCGAACCCGCCACCGATAAGGCAAAGCTGCTGAGCGAGATCTCCCGCTATGCCTCCGGCAAGTGCGACCAGCGCGTTGTCAAGACCTGGATCAACGAGTCTGCCGCCATGCACGACTTCATGCGCAGCATTCTGGAGGATAAGTACGGCTGGGTATGCGATTTCACCTCCGGCAGCGAGGCTGCATGGCCTGCAGAAAATGCCGAGCACAACACCGACTACCTCTACCCTGTGCAGGAGCACAACTACATGGCCAGCGAGCGCGAGTCCGGTCTGGCTCGCAATGAGCTGCTGCTGCAGTACATCCAAGAGCTGGGCTACGATGTAGACTTCAAGACCAGCCTTGCCAAGCTGGAAAAGAACAGCGATGGCCGCATTACCGGTATCATCGCCCAGAGCACCGAGGATGACCACTTCATCCGCTACAACGCCAATCAGGGCGTGCTGCTGGCCTGCGGCGGCTTCCCCGGCAACCCCTACATGATGGAGCAGCTGGACCCGCTGGGCACCAGCGTGACCACCGCCTGCTCCTACTCCCCCGCCGACAAGGGCTACGGTATCCGCGCTGCCGTGTGGGCAGGTGCTAATCTGGACAAGGAAGCCGCTCCCATGCTGTTTGACCGCGGCATCGTTGCCCCCGGTGTGGACGCCGGTTATGTGGACAGCGACTCCGCCTTTGGCGGCAAGACTTTCCCCGGTAAAATCCGCCAGTATAATCCCGGCACCCAGCCCTTCCTGAAGGTGAACCGCAACGGCGAGCGTTTTGCCAACGAGAGCTGCCCCTACAACGATATCGTCTACGCTGCCGCCCACCAGCCGGGCCGCGTCTACGCACAGATCTGCGATGCTAACATTTTGGAGGACGCAAAGCGTTTCCACACCATCGGCTGCTCTGCCCAGACCCGCAACGGCGGTGAGAAGTACATTCAGGGCAAGATGGACGAGGCTATCGAGGCCGGTGCACTGTTCAAGTGCGATACGCTGGACGAGCTGGCCGACAAGATGGGCTTTACCGGCGCTGCCAAGGATACCTTCCTTGCCACTGTGGAGCGCTACAATGAGCTGTACGATAAGCAGAACGACGAGGACTTCGGCAAGCCCGCTTACCGTCTGAGCGCCATCCGCACTGCTCCCTTCTACGGCTGCTGGCTGGGTGCCTCTCTGCTGACCACCGAGCAGGGCATCGCCATCAACGAAAAGGGTCAGGCTCTGGACACCAATAACCAGCCCATGGAGGGTCTGTACATCACCGGTGATATGTCCGGCAGCTTCTTTGCCAACAACTACCCCTGCCTGATGGCCGGTGTGGCTATGGGTCGTACCCTGACCTACGCCATGAAGGCTGTCAAGCAGATGGCCGGTCTGGAGAATGCCTGATAAAGCGCAGTTCTCCGACATACTCTAAGCGTTTCTTCTTTTCTTCTTTTTCATGTGAAGAGGGGCAGCCCGATTTGGGGCTGCCCCTCTTTGCGTTTTTGCCCCGCACGCCCTCTACACAAATGCCCGCGATTGTGCTATGATAAGCGTGAAACCGGGCAGTTCATTCCCGCCCGGTCAGAGATCGAGGTGTTTGTACAAATGTCGGATATTCTGGATACATTACGGCAGGAAGGGGTGGACCCCGCCCTGCTTACGGCGGTGCAGGAATACCGCGCCGCCCATCCGCTCAGCGAGGCGCTGCGCCCGCGCATCCCTGCCCCTGCCTTTACCTACTACGGCAAAGAGGTGTGGGAGCAGGCGCTGGCGGCCATCCTCTGCGGCGAAAACCTGCTGCTGGCCGGCGGCAAAGCCACCGGCAAAAACGTGCTGGCAGAAAACCTTGCCGCTGCCTTTGGCCGCCCCGCATGGGACATCTCTTTTCATGTAAACATGGATGCCGCCTCCCTTATCGGCATGGATACCTTTGCGGGCGGGCAGGTGGTGTTCCGTCCCGGGCCGGTGTACCGCTGCGCACAGTGCGGCGGCTTCGGCGTGCTGGACGAGATCAACATGGCCAAAAACGAGGCGCTGGCGGTGCTGCACGCGGTGCTGGACTTCCGCCGCGCCATCGATGTACCCGGTTACGACCGCATCCCGCTGGCCGAGGAGACCCGCTTTATTGCCACCATGAACTACGGCTACGCGGGCACCCGGGAGCTGAACGAGGCGCTTACCTCCCGCTTTGCAGTGGTGCAGATGCCCACCATCACGCAGGATAATCTGGAAAAGCTGCTGCGGGCGCAGTTCCCGGATCTTACCGCAAAATATGTGCACCAGTTTGCACTGCTGTTTCTGGACCTGCAGAAAAAATGCGACAGTGCCGAGATTTCCACCAAAGCGCTGGATCTGCGCGGTATGCTGGACGCGCTGCGGCTGATTCGGCGGGGCATCCCGGCCGGGGCGGCGCTGGATATGGGCATCACCAACAAGGCCTTTGACTCCTACGAGCAGGGGCTGATCCGGGACGTGATCGCCGCGCGCATCCCGGCCAAGCTGGATGCCGGAAAGCTGTTTGCCTGATGGACGCCCAAAGCTACACCGCGCAGGAGCGGCGTGCGGCCAATCAGGTCTGGGCCGCTGCCGGAGCCTACGGCTTTGAGCCGCTGTTTCTGGCCCATAACACAGACGGCACCATTGATTTTTACATGAACTGCATCGTAGGGCTGGTGCATAAATACTACGGTGATGCGCTGATCCGGGACATTTTTTCCGCTTGGGAGGGCGATGTGCGCCAGCCCATGCTGGACGATATGGCGTGGCTATATCTGGAAAACGCCGCATACCGGCTGGAGCTGCCCCGCCGCCCGGTGCTGGAGGCGCTGCGGTTTGCCCACGCGGACTACTTTTTTGCCATCCAGTACAAGCTTTCGCGGCAGGAGTGGATGGCGAAAAACCAGCTGGTGTACACCATGCAGGCTGCGCGCTGGCGCAAGGTTCTGGGACACACCGCCCCGGTCATGACCCCTTACGAGAGCAGCCTTGCCGCCGCGCTGGAACCGGAGACCGTACCGGAACCAGCACAGCTCAAAAACGACCTGCTGGCGCTGTTTGCAAAATTCGCCCTGTTTGACGGCAAGGTACGCCAGAAGCCCGCGCTGCACCTGCGGCTGCAAGGCTTTTGGGCAAAGCTTGCCACCAAAACCATGCCCACCCAGATGATCAAGACCGACCGGGTGACGGTGGAGCATTCCGGCGCGGTGGATGCCACAGGCAGCGGACTGGCGGTGAACAAGCGCCGGGCAAACATCACCCTGAAGCAGCGCGCCGCGCAGGACCGCGCCTACATTGAAAGCTGCTTCGGGCGCTGCTTTTACCCGCCGGAGCAGCTACGCAAGACTGAGCAGGAGTTGTGCACTGGGGTGCATTTGGGCTGTCACTTGTGGTTCAGCGCCGGTGTACCCAGCCCGGCGCAGGCACCCACCCCGGAAGCGCGGCAGCTGGCGCAGCAAGCCGAATTGCAGGCCGAACGCAACCGCGCCTACTATGCAAAAAATCAGGAACTGCATCGAAGTGTTGTACTGCGCCTTACCGAGCAGATCCGCAACTGTATTCTGGTGCATCAGCAGCCCGACCAGCGGGTGGCACGCAGCGGCAACCTGTGCGCCGGGCGGGTGTGGCGCGCCCCTTACCTGAACGATAACAGGGTGTTTTTGTGCCCGGAGGAGGAAAACTGCCCCGCTTTTACGGTGGATCTGCTACTGGACGCCTCCGCCTCCCGCCTGCACTGTCAAGAGGTGATCGCGGCGCAGGGTGTCATTCTGGCCGAAAGCTTGGCCAACTGCGGTATTCCGGTGCGAGTAAGCGCCTTTAGCAGCCTGCGGGGCTACACGGTACTGCGGGTACTGAAAGGCTTTGCGGACAAGAACCGGCAGAACATCTTCCGGTACTTCGCCTCAGGCTGGAACCGAGACGGTCTGGCGCTGCGAGCTGCGGGCGATCTGATCCGGTACGCCCCCGGCCCCGCCCCGCGCCACCTGATGATCCTGCTGACCGATGCCAGCCCCAACGACAGCCGCCGCATTCCGCCCACAGCAGAGAACCCGCTGGGCTGCGCCTACGAGGACGCCGCCGGTGTTACCGATACCGCCGCGCAGGTGCGCACCTTGCAGCGGCAGGGGGTGCGGGTGTCTGCCGTTTTTATGGGCGAGGACAGCAGCGCCGGTGCCGCCACGCAGATCTACGGCAAAAATATGGCGCGCATCCGCGGCATGGATCAGCTTGCCCGCGCTGCCGGGCGATTGATCCAGAACGAGATTCGGGAGCTTGGCGATTGAAAAATATAAAATGACCCCTGTGGGAGCAACTCTTGCCTTAGCCGGCATCTCCCGCAGGGGTCATTTTTCACAACCGATTATCACAAAGCACAACCATGCTTTGAACTTCTGTTTGCTCCATGCCATAAGCTTTTGCAAAATTTTGTCGTTTTGAAGAAACTTGCAGTTGTTTTTTCCTCAAAAGTATGCTATACTACGTTCAGAGAAGTTTTATACAGCCTGTCGGCCCGATCACCCGACTGGCTCTTTCACAACGTTTCGCTGTTTGCTTTTTAGGAAGGAGATCAATCATGGACGCTTCCCGTTATTTTGACGCCATGCACAACGCCATGTCCACCCTGCACGCCGGTGCACAGCTGCTGCTTACCGTCCGTTTGCAGGACACCTGCGGCAACGATGCCTATCTTGAAGTAAAACAGCTGCCCGGGGAGCAGAGCGCCCTTGTGTGCTACTCCACCATGGGGCGGCGCTGCCTGAATTTCCAGCTGTTCCGCAAGGGCTGGCAGCTGTGTCACAATGCCGATGGGCAGCTGACCGGACGTTTTCCGTCCAGTGCCGACAGCCTGCTCAGCCAGACCGACTTCCGCGCCTACTGCCGGGAGGATCGGCTGGATGCCGCCCGCACCCAGCGCCTTGTGGAGGAGCTGGGGCAGCGCGCCGGGACCAACTATGTTGGTTCCATCCCGCAGAATGCCCGCACTGGCGCACAGATCACAGTCGAAAGCCACCTCGGCCGCAGCGCACGCTGGAGTTACTGGAGTCAGGACGCTTCCCCCTGCCTGCCGCTGGCTGCAATTTTGTACTGGTTGGCTGATTTTCTGGCCGGAAACGAGCGCCGCGCGTTGCAGTCTGACCCGCAGGCCGCCGCACTGGCTGCGCAGTGGCTGGCAAAGGACACCGCTGTGTTCTTTTGCCCCTCCCCTGCCCTGACGGTATCCTCTGCGACCGGTCATAGTGCTCCTGCTACACGGCGCACCCGCCCCGCGCCGGTGCCTGCCGCACGCAGCAAGAGCTGGCAGAGCGTTCTGGCCGCCATGGCTGCGGTGTAAGCAACAGCTGCTTTTATAGCTTTTTTGCATAATTTGTATCTGCTGCTGTCCCGCACCCTCATCAGTCACCTACGGTGACAGCTTCCCCCGACCGGGGGAAGCCTTTAGAGCAAACCACATGGTTATATGCAGTACTCCCCTCATCCGGCGCTGTGCGTCACCTTCCCCCAAAGTGGAAGGCTTTTGCTCCGGCAAACATTCATATAAATTCAAAAGCGGCTGTTGCACCAAATGCTGTGCAGCAGCCGCTTTGTTTGTTTTTCCGCACCCCGGCAAACACAAAAAAGCACCCCGCCAGCCGTTTCCGGTAGGCAGGGTGCTTAGTGCTTATAGTTTACGGTTCAGCTTACGCTACACAGCACAGGGAGAAAATCACTCCTCGATGTAGCCGTACTGCAGGTACCAGTAGCCGTAGGGGCTGTGCCAGGTGCCCTTCAGAGAAGAGGTCTGCAGCCAGAATTCGTTGTAGTAAGCAACGGGGATGCAGCCCATATCCTCCATCAGGATGTCCTCAGCCTTGTGCAGCTGTGCAAAGTGCTCGGCGACATCTGCAACCTTGGAAGCCTCCATAGCAGCATCGAAGTCAGCGTTGGAGTACTTACCATCGTTGTTGCCGTTGTCGGTGCAGAACAGCTCGATCATGTTGGAAGGCTCGTTGTAGTCCATGACCCAGCCATTACGGGCAACATCGTACTCGCCTGCACGACGAGCAGCGGTGAAGGCAGACCACTCCATCTTGCTGATGGTCAGGGTAATGCCCAGATCACCCCAGACCTGCTGCAGGTACTCTGCCAGAGGCACATGGTAGCCGGAATCGTTGGTGCTGTACTCGATGGTGGGGTAGCCCTCGCCATTGGGATAGCCAGCCTCTTCCAGCAGCTTCTTAGCCTCGGCCATATTTGCCTCGTAGTCATCAGCAATGTAGGGAGAACCGCCGTTCGCGTTATCGTAGAAGTAGCCCTGCGCGTCCACGATGCTAGGGCCGACCAGGTTGGAAGCAGCAGAGTAGGTGCCCTGCATGATGGTGTTGGCAACGTAGTCGCGGTCGATAGCCAGAGCCAGAGCCTTGCGGACCTTGGCATCCTTGAAGGCATCGCGCTGCAGGTTCATGCTGACGTAATAGGTGCCCAGAATGGGGTCAACATAGAAGTCGCCGCCGTCCTCTGCCTTGGTCAGGCTGGGGATCTCGTCGGTGGGCACGTCCTTGATCAGGACAGCCTCGCCGCTGTTGTAAGCAGCGAAGGCAGCGGAAGAGTCCTCCAGCAGCAGCAGGGTGATGCTGTCGGAAACGATCTTGGAGCTATCCCAGCCGCCAACGTAGTTGGGGTTCTTAGTCAGAACGATACGCTCGGAGGGAGTCCACTCGGTGATCATGTAGGGGCCGTTGGAGACGAAGGTCTCAGCGGAGGTGCACCATGCATCGCCGTTGGCCTCAACGGTAGCCTGCTGCACAGGGCTCATGGATGCGAATGCGGCCATCTTGTCGAAGTAGGAGCAGGGGTAGGACAGCACGATGGTCAGGGTCTTGCCGTCGTCGCTTGCCTTGACGTTCAGAGCATCGGTATCACCGGCCTGTGCTGCGTCAAAACCATCGATCATGCCCAAGCAGGTCGCTGCATAGGGAGCAGCGGTATCAGGGTTAGCCATACGCTTGAAGCTGTACTCGAAGTCCTTAGCGGTCAGGTCGGTGCCATCGCTCCACTTCAGACCGTCACGCATGGTGAAGGTCCAGGTCAGGCCGTCCTCGCTTTCTTCCCAGCTCTCAGCCTGGCCGCCAATAACTTCGTTGTTCTCGTTGATGATCAGCAGGGGCTCGAAGATGGTGATGATGGTGTTGGCGCCATCAACAGCGCTGTTCAAAGAGGGATCCAGAGTCTCGGGGTTGGGGCCGTACTGGACAGTGAAGCCAGCGGTGTTGACACTGCCGGTAGAAGAACCAGCAGCGGAAGAAGCAGAACCGGAGGTTGCGGTAGAACCGGACTTGCTGCCGCCACAGGCTGCCAGACCCAGAGCAGCGGCACCCACGCCTGCAACCTTGAGGAAATTACGACGAGAAATGCGTTTCATAATAATATCCTTCCCTTATATCAAATTTGAGTGTGCCAGGTTCCCCCAGCCGCCTCTATATTCGATCCGGTGCAAATGTACACCGGAGGAACACGAATGATTATAATGCGTTCTCATGCCGGTTACAAGTCCAAAACTTGGACTGTAACCATTTTGTGACAACATTTCAGCGCTAAGTTGAATTGCTTTCACCTTTTACTGGTGTGAAGTGTTCTCACTTCACGCGGTCGAGGTGATGGCAGGCTGCCCAGTGGCCGGTGGAGACCTCCTTGAACTCGGGCACCTCGTTGGCGCACTGCTCGTCTGCATAGGGGCAGCGGGTGCGGAAACGGCAGCCGGACGGCGGGTTCAGGGGGCTGGGCACATCGCCCTGCAGCACGATACGCTTGGACTGGCGAGCCGTAATGGGGTCTGCCACCGGAATTGCGGAGATCAGGCTGCGGGTGTAGGGGTGGATGCTGTGGGTGATCAGCTCGTAGCTGTCGGCCAGCTCCACCATCTTGCCCAGATACATCACGCCGATGCGGTTGGAGATGTGCTTCACAACGCTCAGGTCATGGGCGATGAACAGGTAGGTCAGACCCATCTCCTGCTGCAGATCCTCGAACATATTGACGACCTGTGCCTGAATGGAAACGTCCAGTGCGGAAACAGGCTCGTCACAAACGATGAACTCGGGGTTCACTGCCAGTGCACGGGCAATGCCCACGCGCTGACGCTGACCGCCGGAGAACTCGTGGCAGTAGCGGTTTGCGTGCTCGCTGTTCAGACCAACGCGCTCCAGCAGAGCGATGATCTTATCGTGGCGGTCCTTTTCATTCTCGGCCAGATGATGGATATCAATGCCCTCACCCACGATGTCGCCAATGGTCATGCGGGGGTCCAGACTTGCGTAGGGATCCTGAAAAACGATCTGCATCCGGCGGCGGTAGGGCAGCATATCCACTGCGATCTTGTTGTCCTTATCGAACAGCAGGTTGCCGTCATAGTAGATCTTGCCGCCGGTGGGCTCGTACAGGCGCAGCAGGGTGCGGCCGGTGGTGGTCTTGCCACAGCCGGACTCGCCTACCAGACCAAGGGTCTCGCCCTTGCGGATGGCAAAGCTTACGTCATCCACAGCCTGAACGTACTTGCGGTTCTTGCCCACACCGCCGGCGGGGAAATACTGCTGCAGGTGCTGGACTTCAACCAGCGTCTTGTGTTCACTCATTCTGCCTTTTCCCCTTTCTCAAATGCAGCCTTCTGCTGCAGCCAGCAGTAGGTATAGTGGGTATCGCTGAGCTCGGTGCGCGGGGGCATCTTGCTCAGACAGATCTTCATGCAGTTCTTGCAGCGGGGCGCAAAGGGGCAGCCTGCCGGCGGATTCAGCAGGTCCACAGGGGTGCCCTCGATGGGCACAAGGCGCTCGTGCTCTGCGGTGTTCAGCTTGGGGATGGAGTTGATCAGGCCCTTGGTGTACTCGTGACCCGGCTGATAGAAGATCTCGTCGGTGGTGCCGTACTCCACGATGTGGCCGGCGTACATGACGGCGATCTTCTCGCACATGGAAGCCACAACGCCCAGATCGTGGGTGATCATGATGATGCTCATGCCCAGCTTCTTGCGCAGATCCTGCATCAGCTCAAGGATCTGTGCCTGAATGGTCACATCCAGTGCGGTGGTGGGCTCATCGGCGATCAGCAGCTTAGGCTCACAGGCCAGTGCAATGGCGATCATCACGCGCTGGCGCATACCGCCGGACAGCTCGTGGGGGTACTGCTTCAGACGCTTCTCGGGCTCATTGATGCCAACCAGCTCCAGCAGCTCCTTGGCACGTGCCCATGCATCGGCCTTGTTCTTATCGGTGTGCAGGCGGATGACCTCCACGATCTGGTTGCCGATGGTGTACACCGGGTTCAGGCTGGTCATGGGATCCTGGAAGATGATGGAGACCTCGTTACCGCGGATCTTGCGGAAGTCCTTCTCCTTCATGTTCTCGATCTCGTGGCCGTTGAACCACACCTTGCCGCCCACCAGCTTGCCGGGGTAAGCGGTCAGGCCCATAACGGAGTAGGCGGTGACCGACTTACCGGAGCCGGACTCACCCACAATGCCCAGAACATCGCCCTGATTCATGGTAAAGGAAACGCCGTTCAGTGCCTTTACTTCGCCCGCAGGGGTGAAGAAAGAAAGGCGTTCATCTTTGATATCAAGAATTTTCTCGCTCATTTCTGTTCACCTCATCAATTCTTCAGCTTCGGGTCAAAGGCATCGCGCAGGCCATCGCCGAACAGGTTGAACACAAGGATCATCACGCTGATCATCAGTGCGGGGGCGATCAGCAGATGGGGGTAGGTGTTCATGCCCTTGACGGCATCGGTAGCCAGAGAACCCAGAGAAGGCAGCGGGGCTGCAACACCCAGACCGATGAAGCTCAGGTAGCTCTCGGTGAAGATGGAGGCCGGGATCTGCAGGGTGGTGGTAACGATCAGGGTGCCGATGCAGTTGGTGAGCAGATGCTTTTTGATGATACGGCCGCTGGAAGCGCCCAGTGCGCGGGCAGCGGTAACGTACTCGCTCTCCTTCAGGATCAGGATCTGGCTGCGGACGATACGCGCCATGCCGACCCAGTACAGCAGAGCAAAGATGATGAAGATGGAGATCATGTTGGGGCCAAGGGTCTGCATCCACTTGAAGCCGGGCTTGGTAGCCAGTGCATCCAGCGGATCCTTCAGGGCCATGCCCAGCAGGATGATCAGCAGAATATCGGGGATGGTGTACAGGATATCTGTAATACGCATCATGATATTGTCCACCCAGCCGCCGGCAAAGGCCGCAACCGCACCATAGGTAGCGCCGATGATCAGCACCAGCACAGAGGCGATCAGACCGACGGACAGGCTGACGCGGGTGCCCATCATGATACGCACAGCGAAGTCACGGCCCATACGGTCGGTGCCCAGAATGTGCGGGAACACCTTTTCGCCTGCGTCGATACGCGCCTGCTCGGAGGCAGAGTACTCAAAAGGCTTCAGGTTGTTGCTGCCCTTCATCTGCTCGGAATAGCTGTAAGGCCAAACGGCGGGCAGCAGATAGGCAAAGATGGCAATGGCAATGATGAACACAAAGCTGACCATGGCGATCTTGTTCTTCTTCAGGCGGCGGATACCGTCCTTCCAGAAGTTGACGCTTTCGCGCATGACCACCAGGCTCTGCTTTTCTTCATTGCTGGCGGGCAGAAAATCCTCCGCGTTGAGCTGCAGGCTGAGCGGATTCTTTTTAATGTTTTCCATGAAAATCGCTCCTTTCTCTTACTGCAGCTTGATGCGCGGGTCGATGATCTTATAAAGGATATCCACGACCACGTTTGCAATGATGACCATGCTGGACAGCAGGATGGTGGTGCCCATGATCATGGTGTAGTCACGGTTGGTGATGGCAGACACGAAGTCGCGGCCCAGACCGGGCACGGAGAAGATTTTTTCCACCACGAAAGAACCGGTCATCAGGCTGGCCAGCATGGGGCCGACGTAGGTGATGACAGGCAGGATGGCGTTGCGCAGTGCGTGCTTGAACAGGATCATGAACTGGGACACGCCCTTTGCGCGGGCAGTGCGCATATAATCCTGACCCATAACGTCCAGCAGGCTGGAGCGCATCAAACGGGTGATATAAGCCGAGGGATAGATGGCCAGTGCAGTGACCGGCATGATATAGGCGGCGGCGCTGTTCAGGCCAACGGTGGGCAGCACCTTCATTTTCATACCAAACTGGTACAATAGCAGCACGCTGGAAATAAAGCTGGGGATCGCGATGCCACAGGTTGCAAACACGATAATAACGTTATCCAGCCACTTGCCGCGGTTGTAAGCGGAAATGCAGCCCAGCGGGATGCCCACGCACAGAGCCACAACCACTGCAATGCCTGCCAGGCGGCAGGACACCGGCAGCTTGCTGGCGATAATCTGGTTCACGGTACGTCCGCGCTGACGCAGGCTCAGACCCAGATCGCCGTGCAAAAGGCTCTGCATGTAGTTGACGTACTGCACACTCAGCGGCTTATCAAGGCCATACTTTTCGGCCAGAGCCTGCTGAGCAGCGGCACTGATGGACTTTTCTGCCACGAACGGGCCACCGGGGACCAGGTTCATGACAAAAAAGGTAACCGTGGCCACAATGAAGATACTGAAGATACCCATTGCGACACGCTTGATGATGTACTTTGCCATCGTTTGATGCCACTCCAATCCTATCAATGAATTACTGTTTTTGCTCTCAGGCCGAGCCACACTTTCCCGCAGTCCGCCAGCCTCACACATAGCGGACGTCTGTCCTTGGCACGCGGACAGAAAAGCGAATAATAAAACGATGGCATCTTGCGGTTGCACAAACACCATCGTCCATACCCGAGAAACACTCTATCTATTATAAGGATAACCACGATTTTTGTCAATTTACATGAAAAGAATTCACTTCATTATAGCAAAGCATGAGTGAAATCTTATACTTTATACAAATTTCCTGTATATTAGTAGGTAAAAGTGCTACTTTTCCGGCCTTTTGGGGGATTGTTCCGTTGGTGCGTACAATCCGCCCTCCCCTGTCGGCGTAAAAGGCAGCGTCTCTGCCGCAGAGTCATCCCTCCATGTCCTTGGCATTTTTCTCCATATTACAGCAAAAAGGCAAAACAAAACCATCCGCAGCCCCTTTCCGGCACAGTCAGTGCCCGGGAGATGTGCTGCGGATGGTCCGTGGTCGTTTTGCGGGTCAGGAGTACAGTTTTGCGGTCAGCCGGGAGTACATGGCGCTCTTCTGTGCCTTATAGGAGGCCATGGCCTGATCCGCCAGTGCGGTGCTCTGGCCGTTGGCGGTCAGAATGGCGCGCATCTGGCTGACGATGCTCTCCACTTCCTTATCATAGGAGGCCTGCATCGCGTACAGTCTGCCGCTTCTTGCCAGCACGATGGAGATCTTGCGCGCCTGTGTCTGCTGAGACTCTGGCAGCGATTTGAACTCTGCCTTTGCTCCGGCAATGCAGCTGTTCAGCTCTGCCTCGGCGCGCGCTTTGACGCTGTACAGCTGCTTCAGCAGCGCCTTAACCTCGGCCTCGTAGGAGGCTTCCTGTTTGCCGGAGGAGGACGACGGTTTTTTTGTACCGGAATTGGCTGTACCGGCAGTCTCCTGCTTGCTGGAGGACGCTGTACTGCTGCTCTCCGTCCGGGAGGCAGATGCCGCCGGAGAAGTATCAGAATTCGCCGGGGAGGAAACCGCACCTGTCTCCTGCTGCGGAGCGCTGGCGGATGCCTCCTGTTCCCCGCTGCCGGACGCAGCGGCTTCGTCTGCCAGTTCCTCCAGCGTGATCTCACCGCTGAGCAGCTTATCGATCTCATCATCCGTCAGGGTGACCTGTGTGCTGTCCGCCGGGGCATCCGGCAGGGTTTCAGGAATACCGGCTGCCATACTGTGGAGGTAGAACAGCACGCCAAGAACAGCTGCTGCCAGCAGAGCCACCAGCGCGCCCAGCACGATCAACACGATTTTCAGGACCTTATTTTTCTTCATACTAAAATCCGCTGCCCGGGCAGAGTAATTCTCTGCCCGGGCAGTTTTCTCCTTACTTTAGGATCAGACCCACATGCCCAAAAACTTTTTGGGCTGATGCAGGGTCGCAGCGTCCAGCTCCTGATCATGGAACAGTTCATCGCCGTTGCGCACGATGCGGGCAGCAGCTTCCCTGCCCAGCAGCTTTTCCAGCTGCTGCACTCCCTGTGCCATACGGGGCGGGCGCTTGTCCGGGGAATGGGTGTCGGTGGAGATGACATGAACCAATCCCCACTGGATGAACTTACACAACTTTTTGCAGAGCTTAGGCTCCAGCAGTGCTCCTGCGTTGATCTGCGCATAGGCACCGGCGGCTACCCAGTCGTACAGCAGGGTGGGATCCTCCAGCACATAGGGGTAGCGCTCGATATGCGCGATCAGCGGCACGATGCCCTGCTGCTGCAGATTGTACAGGGTCTGCCGGATAAAATGCGGCTTGTGGGTGGTGGGGAATTCCAGCAGCAGATAAGCGGTGTCCCCCATACACAGTGCCCGGGTGTCCAGCTCGCACAGGCCGGGCGAGAAGAACACCTCCGCCCCCAGCTTGAAGTCAAACTGCATGGGCTGTCCTTCCAGCGCGGCGGTCAGCTGTTCAAAGGCAGCCTGCCGCTTTGCCGTAAAGGCATCCACCGTGGTGCGTTCGCTGTTGAAGTGGCTGGTGAACGCAATATTGCGCACACCGTCCTCATATTCCCTGTGCAGTAGCTCCAGCGAGACTGCTGTATCCTTTGCGCCGTCATCCATGCCGGGCAGAATGTGACAATGCAGATCCGTCATAGCAGTGCTTCCTTATTCAGTAACATCAGCCTTCTGTTTTTCGTAGGCATAGTTGTAATTGTAGGCATAGCTGTATGCGTAGCTGGAGCCCTTGAGTGCCTTCTTCATGTCGTAGCGGGTCAGCACGCTGCCCAGCACCCGGACACCGGCATCCTGCAGCTTTTTCACTGCGCCGCGCACCGCATCGGCGGGGGCGTAGTCCGAGCGCACAACGAAAACCGCGCCGTCCACATAGCGGCCGATGACGGCTGCATCGGTGACCACGGACACCGGGGGTGCATCAAAGATGACCACATCGAACTTTTCCCGCAGAGTGTTGACCATGGCCTGCATCTGCGGCTGGCTCAGCATCTCGGAGGGGTTCGGCGGCGGGGTACCGGCGGGCAGGAAGGTCAGATTCATTTCCTTCAGTTCATGCAGCGCCTCGTCCAGCGTGCACTGGTTGGACAGCACGTTGGAAACGCCCTTTACGTTGTGACCGGCCTTCAGATAGCGGTGCAGCACCGGCTTGCGCAGGTCGCAATCCACCAGAGCCACCTTTTTGCCGCTTTCGGCCATCGTCATCGCCAGATTGACCGCCACATTGCTCTTGGACTCTTCCGGCACGGTACTGGTGATGACCAGCGTGTGCACGTCCATGGAGCCCGCCATAAAGTCCAGATTGGTGCGCAGAGACTTGTAGGCCTCCACATAGCCAAAGGGCATCCCCTTATCGGTGATCAGCTGCAGGGTACGGTGCTCGCCGTCAGTTTTGTTCTTTTTGTTAAACAGATTCCACATCGTCTTACACCTCCGGGATCAGGCCCAGCACGGGCAGGCCGAGCTTCTTCTGAACATCTTCGTCATCCACAATGGTATCGTGCAGCAGGTGTGCCAGCACCAGCACGCCGCACACCACCACAGCGCCCAGCAGACCGGCCAGCACAACGTACTTCTTGGTCTGGGGGAACACCTTGTTGGGATCGATGATCACATCGCTCACCGCCTTGCAGGAACCGGCTTCCACCTTTTCCACCAGCACATCGGGCACGATGTCGGCAATGGTCTGTGCGATCTCGCCTGCGCGCTCTGCATCGGTATCGGTGACCGTGATCTGCATGATCTGGGTAGAGTCCACATCGGCAACATCCACCATCTTATACAACTCGGTGTAGGTCATATCCAGATCCAGTTTGTCGATCACCTCGTTCAGCACGGTGTTGCCCTTGATGATGACCGCATAGGTGCTGATCAGGTTCTTAGCCGAGTTGAAGTTATCACTGGTGAAGGTGGTGGTCGTGTCCTGACGGGTATTCACGATCATGTTGATAGAAGCCTGATACTTGGGTGTAAGCGCAAACACGCACACCAGCAGGCAAATCAGCGCTGCCGCAACAGCTGCTGCCACGATCTGCACAGCATGCGCCCACAGCAGGCGGGCCAGTTCCATCAGATCAATGGTCTCCTCGTCCTCCGTGCTCCGGAGCGACTGTCCCATAGTTGCTTTTTCGTCCATAATAGCGAAACTCACCTTTCTTGTTTTCCGCAGTGCAAGAAATGTACACCGGGTTCCTATAGATACACATTCGTTTTATAATGATAGCACATCTTGTTGTATTTTACAAGTAAAAATGCCATTTTCTGCCGGCAAATATATGGACAAAATATGCCCTGCCCCGTACAAAAAAGGCATCCGCAGCACATGGATGGCTGCGGATGCCTTCGTTTTACAGATTTTTAGCGAATACGCTTAGCGGGAGCCCTTATCGTAGGGGATACCCTCGGCCTTGGGTGCCATGCTGTTCTTGGAGGTGAAGGCCAGAATGACCATAGAGGCCACAAAGGGCATCATATTATAGATGTTGCTGGACCAGTGCAGCTGTGCGAGGAAGGTGGAGTCTGCAATATTGGCAAGGCTCTTGAACACGGCAAAGAACATGGCCGCGCCAAAGATGTGGAAAGGCTTCCACTGGCCAAAGATCATAACTGCCAGTGCCAGAAAGCCTGCACCGGCCACGCCGACTTCAAAGTTCCAGGTCTGCACCGGGGGCACGATATACGCCAGACCGCCGACGGCGCCCAGCGCACCGGAAAGGATGACACCGGCGTAGCGCATCTTGTAAACGTTGATGCCCACCGAGTCCGCAGCCTGCGGATGCTCGCCGCAGGCACGCAGGCGCAGGCCAAAGCGGGTCTTGTACAGCACGATGTAGCTGACCACCAGCAAAATCAGCCCCAACGGCACGAACACGCTGAGTTCCAGCCCGCCGATGCTGAACAGGAAGGGCTTGTTGGAATAGTTCAGCTTGGCGCTGCCGCTCTCGCTGAAGTACTTGGAGATGACCACGGCAATGGCGGTAGCCAGCAGGTTCAGTGCCGTACCGCCAATGGTCTGGTCCGCCTTCAGGTTGATAGAGGCAAAGGCCAACAGCAGGCTGTAGATCACGCCCGCCAGCGCTGCCACCAGAATGGAGATCAGCACCACAAGGAAGGGCGACAGGCTTGCAGGCAGCATGGTCAGGGTAAGCACACCGGCCACGCCGCCGATGACCATGATGCCCTCCAGTGCAATGTTGATGATGCCGGAATGTTCGCTGAACATACCGCCCAGTGCCACCAGCATCAGCACGATACCGTACAGCAGGGTATATTTGATCAGAAGCAGCATATTACTTGCCCTCCTTTTTGGTCTTTTCTGCGGCAGGCGCAGGCTCTGCGTTCACATTGGTCTTTTCGGCATTCCGGAACAGCAGGCTCTGGATCTTGCCGCGGAACAGCATGGAGAATGCGCACAGATAGATGATGATGCCGCTGATCAGATCCGAGATCTCAGTGGGGTAAAACTTGGTGGACAGGAAGGAGCCGCCGACCGAGATGTGGGAGATGAACAGCGCGGAGAACACGGTGCCAATGGGGTTGGAGCTTGCCAGCAGTGCCACCGAGATACCGTTGAAGCCCATGCCCGGCAGGCTGGTGGAGTTCAGCGGGTTCCACTGGGACACGTTGGACAGATAGAACAGGCCTGCGCCGAAGCCCGCCAGCGCACCGGCAATGGCCATGGAGAGGATGATGTTCTTCTTCTCGTTGATACCGGCGTAACGGGCGGCGTTCTTGTTCAGGCCAACGGCCTTGAGCTCGTAGCCGAAGGTGGTCTTGTTCAGCACCACCCAGATCAGCACAGCCACCGCTGCCGCCAAGAAGATGGCAATGGTGGTGCTATTGGTCTGGAACAGCTTGTTCAGGCCGAAGTCCGGGATCAGGGACTGGGCAAAATCGGCATTCTTGCTCAGGTTCAAAGTACGGGTGTTGCGCACGTCGTACATGGGGCCGGTGCCGTTCTGGTAGATGAGTTCATTTACCAGATACAGGCCGATCCAGTTGAACATGATGGAGGTAATGACCTCGTTGATGTTGAAGTACGCCTTGAAGAAGCCGGGGATCGCACCCCACAGGCCGCCCAGCACGGCTGCTACCAGCAGGCAGACGAACCAGGGCAGCTTGAGCATGATGGCGCAGTACAGCGCACCGTAAGCGCCCAGCGTATACTGACCGGCTGCACCGATGTTGAACAGGCCGGTCTTGAAGGCAAAGGCCACGGACAGACCGGTCATAATCAGGGGTGCGGCATTGGCAAGCTCCTTGCCCACACCGTAGGGGGCATCGTGGAAACCGCCCTTGATGATGCGCACAAAGCCATCGCCCCATGCGTGTGCGGGGTTGATGGCTACCAGCACCAGAAAGCCCACCAGCAAACCAATCAGGATGCACAGCAGTGCAGCCAGCACGCTGGTAACAGAGCTTTGCAGGCTGCCACTGCGGGAAAGTTTTTTCTTATTCATGTGTTACTGCTCCTCCTTTCCCTGCTTGCGGGCGCCTGCCATATACAGACCCAGCTCCTGCACGGTGGTGGTCTTGGGGTCAAACTCGCCCACGATCTCGCCCTCGTACATTACAAGGATGCGGTCAGAAAGGTTCATCACCTCGTCCAGTTCAAGGCTGACCAGCAGCACGGCCTTGCCCTTGTCGCGCTCGGCCACGATCTGGCGGTGGATGTACTCAATGGCACCCACGTCCAGACCACGGGTGGGCTGCACTGCCACCAGCAGCTTGGGGTCGCGGTCGATCTCGCGGGCAATGATTGCCTTCTGCTGGTTGCCGCCGGACATACTACGCACGGTGGTCAGACTGCCCTGACCGCTGCGCACATCGTACTGCTCGATCAGTCTGTCAGAGTACTCGCGCACCTTATCGGCACGGATAAAGCCACCCTTCTGGAACTCCGGCTGCCAGTAGCGCTGCAGCACGATGTTGTTTTCCAGACTGAAATCCAGCACCAGACCGTGCTTGTGGCGGTCCTCCGGGATGTGACCCATGCCGTCCTTGGAGCGCTGGCGGATGCTCTCGTGGGTGATATCCTTGCCGTCCAGCGTAAGCTTGCCGCTAGACAGCTTGCTCAGGCCGGTCAGGCCGTAGATAAACTCGGTCTGGCCGTTGCCCTCGATGCCCGCCAGACAGACGATCTCGCCTGCGTGTACCTTGAAGGACACATCCTTCACCACATCCTTCTTGCGCTGGTCATTGTGGATGGTAACATTCTCCACGTCCAGCATGGTCTCGCCGGGGTGCGCGGGCTGCTTTTCCACCTGCAGCTGCACGTCACGGCCCACCATGCGGCGGGAAAGCTCTTCCTTGGTGGTGTCCTTGATATCCACCGTGCCCATATATTTGCCCTTGCGCAGCACGGTGCAGCGGTCGGCCACAGCCATGATCTCGTTGAGCTTATGGGTGATGAACAGGATGGACTTGCCCTCCTTCTTGAACCCGCGCATGATCTCCATCAGTTCGTCGATCTCCTGCGGGGTCAGCACAGCGGTGGGCTCGTCAAAGATCAGGATCTCGTTGTCGCGGTACAGCATCTTCAGGATCTCCACGCGCTGCTGCATACCCACCGAGATATCGCTGATCAGTGCGTCCGGGTCCACCCGCAGGCCGTACTTTTCGCTCAGCGCCATCACCTTTTTGCGTGCCTCGGCCTTCTGCAAAAAGCCCATCTTGTTGGGCTCCACGCCCAGAATGATGTTGTCCAGCACGCTGAAGCATTCCACCAGCTTGAAGTGCTGGTGCACCATGCCGATGCCCAGTGCGTTGGCATCGTTGGGGTTGCGGATGGCAACCTCCTTGCCGTTTTTCAGGATCTTGCCCTGTTCCGGCTGATACAGGCCGAACAGCACGCTCATCAGCGTACTTTTGCCCGCGCCGTTCTCGCCCAGAAGGGCGTGTACCTCGCCCTTGCGCAGCTGCAGGGTGATATCATCGTTTGCCTTGATACCGGGGAATTCCTTGGTAATGTGGAGCATCTCGATCACATAATCCTCTGCCAATCTGCTCACTCTCCTTTCGTGCCGTAACGACACCTTTTCTATACTACAAACCATTATACCTGATTTTTTGCGGTTTGCACACGGCTTTTTGATTTTTTGTCAAAAAGCACAAGCAAAAGTGTTACTTTTGTGCGATCTGCATGATTTGCTCCCTGTTTCTCTTACACAGGCATACAAAAAGGGCGGGGTGCCCCTGCATGAGCACCCCGCCCCTATTACGGGAGTAATTCCGGGATAGCGATTACTGGATGTAGTTGACCTTGGTGAACTCGCTGACGGTGGGCTTGGTAGCGTCGTCGGAGCTGTTGTCCACAACGAGCTCGCCGGAAGCGATCTTGCTCTTCAGGGCCTCGTACTCGTCCTTGGTGAAGGTCTTGAAGTTCCAGCTGTCATCAGCAGTGGGCAGACCAACATAGTCGCCATCCTCCAGACCGAAGTTACCGTTGGTAGCAGCGATGTTGCTCCACTCGCCGGCCTCGATGTCGCCCAGAGCGGTGCTGACAGACTCAGACAGGCCCTTCATGGCAGAGGTGATGAACGGGTTGTAAGCGTAGCCGTCCTTCTCAACGCCATTAGCACCGATGTAGTTCTGGTCAACGTCAACGCCCACAACGTAGCCGTTGTTCTTCAGAGCAGCCTCGACAGCGGAGGTGTAGATGCCGCCGCCGCAGGCAAAGACAATCTGGGTGCCGTTGGCATACCAGCCCTCCATACGGGAGGTGATGTTGGCATCGCCGTAGAACTGGCCGCCGTAGAAGTAGTTGATGTCAATGTTGGTGCCCAGCTCCTTTGCAGCAGCGTCAGCGCCCTGCACATAGCCGTAGCCGTAACGGATAACGGCGGGCACAGCCATGCCGCCCAAGAAGCCCAGCTTGGTGTAGCCGTCCTTAACAACGGCGTAGCCTGCCAGATAACCTGCCTGCTCCTCCTTGAAGGTGATGCAGTAGCAGTTGGCGGGGATGCTGTCGGTGCCGATATCGCCCTGGGTCACATCGATAGCGATGAACTTGACGTCGGGGTACTGCTCAGCAGCCCATGCCAGAGAGGCACCGTACAGGTAGCCCACGCAGACGATAACGTCAGCACCGTCGTTGACAGCCTGACGGATCATGGTCTCGCGGTCCTCATCGGAAGCATCAGATTCGGGGATATAGTACTGGCAGTTGTCGCCCATGTAGCTGGAGACAGCAGCCCAGCAAGCCTGGTTGAAGCTCTCATCATCGATCGTGCCGGTATCGCAGGTCAGAGCGACCTTAGCGATCTTCTCAGCGCCGTCTGCTGCGCCGGAAGCGGCGGCAGAGCTGGCAGCTGCGGAAGAAGCAGTGCTGGTAGAGGAAGCGGAAGAACCGCCGCAGGCGGTCAGAGCAGCGGCAGCGGCAGCAGCACCGGCCACAGCCAGAAAGTTACGACGAGAAATCTTCATAAGAAACTCTCCTTTTATTTTAAAAAATTGCGTCAAATGAATGAAATGTGCACTCTGGCACATCTACTGGCTCAAGTATAGCGGGTGGAAGTGACAGATGCAAGCAATTTCCGATTACAAATTCTTTACAAATCCCTTGTATAATTTATAAAAAAGTAATGCTTATTCACCAAATTTCCCCTGCTTGCGCTGTTTTTCGCAGAAAGACAGTTACTTTCCTTCCACGGCGCTGTTGCCCGCCACGTTGGAGGGGCCAAAGCCGAAGGGCAGCAGCTCGTCCATGCTGCGCTCAATGAAATCCTCCGGGGTCTTTGCCATAATGACGTTCAGCTCCGGCCCGCCAAACTCGAATAGTGCCTGACGGCACACCCCGCAGGGCGAGGTGATCTGCCGGTTCACTTCGCCCCGGCGGCTGCCCACCACGGCGATATCCGTAAACGCGGTCACACCTTCCGCCACCGCCTTGAACAGGGCGGTGCGCTCGGCGCAGCTGGTGGGGGTAAAGGCGGCGTTCTCCACGTTGCAGCCGGTAAAGATGCGTCCGTCCGCAGCGCGCAGCGCAGCGCCTACCATAAAATCACTGTAAGGCGCATAGGCCTTTTCCCGTGCGGCCAGTGCCATGCGGATCAGCTGCTGTTTTTCTTCCATGGTCAGTTTTGTCATGCTGTCTCCTCCTTTTATGGGCAAAAACAGCGCGGCTGTGCCTTGGGGCGGCAGCCGCGCTGGAAAGTTATGCGATCAGTACTCTGCGCCCAGAGCGACCTTCATCATGTCGGTAAAGCTCTTCTGGCGCTCCTCGGCGGTGGTAATGCCGGGGGCCACAAAGCTGTCCGAGATGGTCAGCAGGCAGGCGGCGTTCTTGCCCAGCACCTGCGCGTTGGCAAACAGAGCAAAGCTTTCCATCTCCACGCACAGGCAGCCGTCCTCGTCCCGCAGCTTTTCCCAGTAGGTGGGCTTTGCGTCCGAGGGCTGACGGTAGAACACATCCGAGGAATGGATGTTGCCCTCGATCAGGGGAATGCCCTGCTTTGCAGCGGAGGCACGCAGCTTTTCGTTCAGGGCTGCGCTGGGCAGAGTGATGTTGCCAGTAAAGCCGCTCTGCACCCGGGCGTAGTTGCTCTCGCTCACAGCGCCGGTGGCCAGCACGGTGTCGAACAGCTTGGCCTTCTCGGTATAGCTGCCAGCAGAACCGATGCGGACGATATTTTCCACGCCGTAGAAGTTGAACAGCTCGTAGGAGTAGATGCCGATGGAGGGCATACCCATACCGCTGCCCATCACGCTGATGGGGCGGCCTTCGTAGGTGCCGGTAAAGCCCAGCATCCCGCGCACGCCAGTCACCTGCCGGACATCCTGCAAAAAGGTGTCGGCAATAAATTTGGCACGCAGGGGGTCACCCGGCATAAGGACTGTCTTGGCGAAATCGCCCATTTCTGCGCTGATGTGAGGGGTAGACATAGATGATCTCTCCTTTTTATTCATGATACAGCAGAGGGGCTTTCCCCCTGCGGAAAAGCCCTTGCTGCTATTTACCGATATTTGCTGCGGTTGAACACGTTCTGCGGTGCGATGTAAGAGCCGTTGCGCCGGATCTCGAAGTGGCAGTGGTTGCCGCTGGAACGTCCGGTGCTGCCCACATAGCCGATGAGCTGACCCTGCTTGACCGACTGACCGGCGTGCACCACCAGCGACAGGCAGTGGGCGTACAAGGTGGTGTAGCCGTTGCCGTGGCTGATGATGATGGAGTTGCCGTAGCCTGTACCCGCACCGGCGCGGTTATAGCCGGCCTTGGTCACCGTACCGCCTGCCGAAGCGTAAATGGGCGTACCGGCGGCGGCGCAGATATCCACGCCCTTGTGGCTGCCGCCGTACCAGCGGGAGCAGTTCCGATAGCCGGGCACCGGCCAGATAAACTGTCCTCTGCCGGTGATATAGGATGCACCGGAGGACACCTTTTTGGTGCCCACCGTAACTTTTTCAGTCACAGGCTCCTTGGTCACCACGGTGCTCAGGATCTGCTGGGAAAGCTGGTTGCCGTTTGTATCGTACACCCGCTGTGCCGTCACGGTGCGGATGCCGTTCTCACCCTTCTGGGTAACGCGCTTGGTACCGGAGTTCAGCTCGTTGGACTTGGTGGTTTCGGTGGTATAGGCGATTTCTTCCTCCCAGCTTTCCACCTTGGTGATGCGCACCTCCAGCGTCTCCTCCTCCCGCACCACGGTCAATGCATCGCCGGGCAGGATCTTGGAGTTCTGGGTCAGGCCGTTTTCGCCGTTGGCGGTAAAGCCGGTGTTCATTTCACACAGTTCCTTCACGGTCAGGTCGTTTTTCTGGGCAATGGACCAGATGGTATCGCCGCTCTGCACCGTATAGGATTTTTCCGCCTGCTGCACGCCGGAGAGCAACTGCTCCACCTCGGCTTCCTCCTGGAAGCTCTCGTTGAAGTAGATGCCGTTTTCCAGCGTGACATCCTTGTTGAAGCCCACGGTGGTGTTGGGGTCATCGGGGTTCTCGTAGGGTTCCAGCAGGCTGCTGATGTACCGTTGCAGGCTGTTGCCGTCCGCACACACGGCGGTCAGCTCACCGTCCAGATATAGGGCAGTGCCCTCGCTGATCTGGTCGCTGGAATTCTTGAGGATGGCGTCAGCCACGTCATTTTCGTCCATCACGTCATGGGCGACAGTCACGGAATAAGTAGGCTCCACGGTAAAGTGCGCCTGCTCTGCGCCGGAATAATTGATACGCTGCTGCACAGCTTCCAGTGCAGAGTTAAACACCTCTTCGTTGGCCACATAGCCCACGGTCTTGTCGTCCACTTGCACCTGCAAAGCGTAGGGCTGGCGGATGGTGGTCTGGAACACGGTCACCATAACAGCCAGCGCTGCCACCGGCAGCACATACATAGCCATGCGGGGCACAAGGCGGATGTTGTCAGCGATGCCATGGGCAAGAAAGTGGCCGCTTGCGCGCAGCGCAGCACCAAAGCCGTTTTCCTTGCGTACCCGGTGTGCGTGGCGCAGCAGCGCCCCGGTGCCCCGCAGGGCAAGCACTACCGGGCCGAACAGATCCCGCAGCAGCTGCGCCGCCCCGGGAAAGGCCATGGATGCGATATTTTTCAGCAGTTCTCTGACCGTTTGCAGCAGACGCCGCAGCCCATGCTGTAAGCGACGTCCTGTGCGGACCACGGCATACTCGGCGGAAAAGCCGATGGCGTACAGCGTCTCGCCCACCATAGGTGCTATGGGATTGTGCAGCAGCTTGTGCCACAGCTTTTCCCAGCGGTGCTGACGCTTGCGGCGGATCCTATGCCGCCGCAGCACGCCCCGGCATTGGAACTGCGCCCACAGCGAGCGCAGCTTCTGGCGGCGGGGCTGCCGTACAGGCTGCGCAGCAGGCTGCTGCTCCTTTATTTTATCTTCAGTCAACGGGATTTTTCTCCTTCCTGCGCTGCTGCAGGGCATTTTTCCGGCCCGGAACACAACAGCTAGATGGTGTATGTTCCCCTGTTCAAAAGGCCAACAGGGCCTGTACACAATACGCTCTCTTTTTATTATACACTTTGCATGGTTTGAAACAAGCGCTTACATAAAATTTGGCTATTTTTTCACGCAGTTTTCACGAAAAGAGCGCTTCCATATCCGGCGGCAGCGGGCTTTCCACTGTGACGGTGCGCAGCTGCAAAGGCATTTCCACCCGTATGCCATCCGGCAGCGGGGTGTATGCAGGCACAGCAAAGCTTTGCCTGGCGCAGTGCAGCGCCTGCCGGGCAATGCGCTCCCGGCTGCCGCCGTAAAGATCATCCCCGGCAAGAGGATGCCCGATGGATGCAAAGTGCACCCGGATCTGATGGGTGCGCCCGGTCACCGGCACGCAGGCTGCAAGGCTAAGGCCGTTTTCTTCCTTTATAATAGTATACTCGGTGCGGCTGGGCTTGCCCTCGGGGGTAACGCAGCGCCCGATGATGCTATCGCCCCGGCGGCCGATGGGTGCATCGATCGTTCCTTCCCCCAGCGGCAGCGCGCCCTGCGCGATGGCATAATACAGCTTTGTCACCCCGCCTGCCAACAGCGGCGCGGCGTAGGCGTTTTTGGCCGCCAGTACAAGGCCGCTGGTGTCCTTATCGATGCGGTTCACCGGGCGGAAAACCGGGCTGTGGCCGTGGGCAGCCGCCCACGCCGCGTAGCCGTTGGCCAATGTGCCCCCGGGGTAGTTCAGGGTGGGGTGCACCGCCAGCTGCGGCGGCTTTTCCAGCACCACCGCAAAGGCATCCTCGTACACCACGTTGACCGGGATCTCCGGCTGCGGGGTCACGCCGTCCCTCTCCGGCGGCAGGGCAAAGGAGAGCATCTGCCCGGGGTAGATGCGCCGGTTTGCCAGCACAGGCACGCCGTCCGCAAAAAAGCCGCCGCCCCGGAACTTGACCGCCCGGGCGAGATCCGTAGAGACGGCACACTGGCGCAGAAAGCTGCGCACCAGCACCCCATCGTGGGTGGTGGCCGTATCCGGCACGGCAAAATACAGCTGCATGGCCTGCCCTCCCCCTGCAAAATTCACAAAAACACAAATGATATTATAACAAAAATCCGTTTCACTTGCAAATCTTACTTTTTTATGGTATCATGAGGAACGGAAAACGAGTGGAACATACGGCGGCGGGGCGGCTTTGACCGCTCTGAGGAAAGTCCGGGCCTCACAGAGCACGGTAACTGCTAACGGCAGCCGAGGGTGACCTCAGGGAAAGTGCAACAGAAAGGAAACCGCCGCAGCAATGCGGTAAGGATGAAAGGGCGAGGTAAGAGCTCACCAGCGCATGGGTGACTATGCGGCTTTGTAAACCCTACCGGAAGCAACGCCTATATGGGACGTACAGCGCTGCTCGCGTGTCCCGAAGGCGGCACGAGCCTGTCAGCAATGGCAGGCCTAGACAGATCGTCGTTTAATACAGAACCCGGCTTACGGTCTATCTCGTTTTCCCTTTTGTGTTTTTGCGCTGTCTGCTGTTGCAGGCAGCTTTTTTGTTGCAGCAACGTAAAAAGAGGCCACCGCACAGGATTTGTGCAGTAACCTCTTTGTTGCACGCAAGACTATTGAAAATGCCCACTGCGTGCGCTTTGGGCATTTTCAGCGGAATAATCATTTTTAATTGCAACCCGGGAAAATCCGCGGATTTTCCCGGGTTGCCTTTTCACGGAAAGGGGTTGCTCAGTTCCCGCTTGCGCCCAGGATGGCGTCCAGCACGGTGGAGGCGGCACTGTACAGCGAGCCTGCGGCCTGCTCCACCTGCTCCTGCGTGGGCAGGCTGACGGCGGGCGTCTCGGTGCTGCCGCCCTCGGCGGGAGCAGTCATTTCCGGCTGGGGCGTCTCGGTGGCAGCGGGCTGCTCGGCGGGCGTTTCCGCGGGTTGCTCTGCCGGCTGCTCAGCGGGCTGCTCTGCAGCCTGCTCCGGCACGCCTTCCGCCGGTACTTCCACGATCACGCTGTCGGCGGGCGTCTCGGGCACCGAGACAGCGGCATCGGGGTCGGTGGTGGGGGTGTACACATCCGTCTTTTCCGGGGTCTGGGTGGTGGAACTTACCGTGCCTTCGCCGCCCATCACCGCCGCGATCATCTCTTTGGCCTTTGCCACAGAGGCTTCATCCGGCTTCATGACATAGAGCTTCTGCCCCTTGGCAGAGTAGCACTTGGTGCTGCTGCCGGAAGTGCCAGTAACGGTGTAGCGTTCAATATTCCACTCCGCAAAATCGCTCAGCTGCATGCGCACCAGCGCGCTGATCTGGTTGGTAGAAAGGCTGGTGACAAAGCTGTCGGCAACAGCGTCCAGAATTTTGGTAAAGCCCATCAGCAGCGCCGGGGACTTGATCTTGTTCAGCATGGCGTCGATCACCTTCATCTGGTTGATGCCGCGCTGCACATCGCCGGTCTTGAAGGCGTGGCGCTCGCGGGCAAAAGCCAGCGCAGCCTTGCCATCCAAATGGTTCCAGCCCTCCACAAAGGTGGTGGGGTCGTAGTAACCGGGGCTGCCCACCGAGGTGAACGCCTGATCGGAATACACGTCCACACCGCCCAGCGCATCAACAATGTCGATAAACCCTGCAAAATTGATGCGGATATAGTGCTCCACGTTCACACCGTACAGGTTGCCGAGGGTGTCCATGCTGGTCTGCACACCGTAAAGCCCGGCGTGGGTCAGCTTATCCTTGCTGTTTGTTCCGGCAAGGTCCACATAATAATCGCGCGGGGTGTTGATCAGCACCACCTGCTTGGTAACGGGGTTCACTGCGGCAATGATATTCACATCACTGCGCGCTTTTTCCGTCAGATCGCCGCGGGTGTCCACGCCGCTCAGGTACAGCACAAAAGGCTCTTTGGTGATCTTATTGGCCTCGGCGTTGCTCAAAAAACCGTTGGTCATATTGCCCAGCGCGTCGAGGCCCTGCTGCGCCCACACGCAGCCCACCGCCATGGCGGCGCACAGCACCACCGAGAACACCCGGGACACTGTGCCTGCAGTTTTGTACTCCTGACAGCGCTTGACCAGCAGCCACAGCAGCACCAGCAGCGCCGCCAGCACCACCAGATACAGCACCGGCAGCATCTGGGTGCGCCACAGCTGCACCAGCGCCAGAACGCTTAAAATTGCCTGTACGATCAGCAAGATCTTCCCTCGTTTCGGGGGCTGGTACGCCCCATTTGCCCCGGGCACAGTGCTGCGGGGGGTGTTTTGCTGCGGGCGGCGGGGCGGCGCAGCCTGCTCCGGCGGCAGCTCCGAGAAAAACGCGGCGCTGTCCACCACTACAGTAGCGTCCTGCTGCTCAGCCTTGTGCAAAAGACGATGCAAGGAACGACCGTCCTCCTTGCGGGAATGCTCGTTTTCGTCCAACATGAAAATACTCCTTTTTTCAGTCCACCGGAACGATGGTCAGCACGGCACGGGCAGGCAGACAGGTGGCGGTCTGATCCTCCGCCGACAGCCAGCCAAAGCCCTCGCAGATGTGATCCGGGCAGGGCGATTCAATAAACCGCGCTCTGCCGTCCTTTACCTCTATATGCACCGTATAATAACCGGTGTCCACACTGTAAGTTTCGTCCTTTTCCAACGGAATGTCCAGCACGGCGTTCGCGTCGCCGTAGATCAGCTGGGCAGTCAGTTCTCCGCCGGTGGCGTTGTGGCTGCGCACGGCCAGCAGCACCGCTGCGATGGCCAGCACCACCACTGCAAACAGGATATTGGTCAAAAGCTTTTTGTTCTTCATGGCTTACTGCTCCCCGGGCTTGAGCTGCTCCAGCTCTGCCAGCCAAAGGGTGGCGCAGGCATCGCTGGGCATCCGCCAGTCGCCCCGGGGCGAAAGGGTCACGCTGCCCACCTTGGGGCCGTCCGGCAGGCAGCTGCGCTTGAACTGCTGGGCAAAAAAGCGCCAGTAGAAGTTGCGCAGCCACTTGTACAGCACGGCATCCGTGTACTCTGCTCTGCCTGCAAAGGCCACCTTTGCCAGCCGGTAGATCTTTGCCGGGCCAAAACCGCAGCGCAGTACATAATACAGGTAAAAATCGTGCAGCTCATAGGGGCCCACCAAGTCCTCAGTGATCTGTGCGATCTCGCCGTCCTTGGCGGGCAGCAGCTCCGGCGACACCGGGGTGGCAAGAATATCCAGCAGCACATCGTGCAAAGCAGCGGTGGCAGCAGTCTCAGCTTCGTACTGCACCAGATAGCGCACCAGCGTTTTGGGCACACCGGCATTCACGCCGTACATGCTCATGTGATCGCCGTTGTAGGTTGCCCAGCCCAGCGCCAGCTCCGAAAGGTCGCCCGTGCCCACCACAAGGCCGCCGGTGCGGTTGGCAAGGTCCATCAGCTCCAGTGTGCGCACACGCGCCTGCCCGTTTTCAAAGGTGACATCCAGCACGGTCTCATCCTGCCCGATATCGGCAAAGTGGCTGCGCACAGTGTCGGCGATGCGAATTTCCTGAAAGCTTACGCCCAGCTCCCCGCACAAAATTTCGGCGTTGCTGCGGGTGCGCTTGGTGGTGCCAAAGCAGGGCATGGTCACCGCCAGCACATCGGCGGCGGAGCGGTGCAGCTGCTTCATGGCGCGCACTGCCACCAGCAGGGCAAGGCAGCTGTCCAAGCCGCCGGAAATGCCAATGACCGCTGTTTTTGCGTGGGCGTGCTCCAACCGCTTGGCAAGGCCGTCGGCCTGCATCTTCAAAATCAGCTCGCAGCGGGCGGCGCGGCGCTGCGGGTCACTGGGCACAAAGGGTGCGGGGTCGATGCGGCGGGTGAGCACCGTTTCTTCCGGTGTAAGGTCAAATTCCACCGTGACATAGCCCTCGGCAGTGTGCTCAAAGCTGGTGTTGCGGGCACGCTCGGCTTCCATGCGCTGGCAGTCCAGCTCGGTCTCGGCGTGGTCGCCCGCAAAGGGCGCAGTCTCGGCAAGGATGCTGCCGTCCTCGGCGATGAGGTCATGCCCGGCAAACACCATGTCGGTGGTGCTTTCGCCATGCCCCGCCGAGGCGTACAGGTAGCCGCACAGCAGCCGGGCAGACTGGTTTGCCACCAGTGCGCGGCGGTACTCCGCCTTGCCCACGGTCTCGTCGCTGGCAGAAAGGTTTGCAATGACGGTCGCGCCCGCCAGTGCGTGGAAGGTGGAGGGCGGCAGGGCGCTCCACAAGTCCTCGCACAGCTCTACGCCCAGCACAAAGCTGGGCATCTGGCGGCAGCGGAACAGCAGCGACGTACCAAAGGGCACCTGCTGCCCGCAGACGGTCACCGTCTGTACCTCGGTGCTGCCGGGGGTGAACTGCCGCTTTTCGTAGAATTCGCCGTAGTTGGGCAGGTAGGTCTTGGGCACAATACCCAGCAGCTGCCCCCGGCACAGCACGGCAGCGCAGTTGTACAGCTTGCCGTGCACCAGCAGCGGCAAGCCAACCAGCACTACGGTGTCCAGTGCGCGGGTCTGCGCAAGCAGCCACTCCAGTGCATCCAGTGCGCCCTGCTGCAAGGTGCGCTGCAAAAACAAATCGCCGCAGGTGTAGCCGGTAAGGCAAAACTCCGGGAAAACCGCCAGCTTTACCCCCCGCTGCGCGGCAGTTTGCAGCTGTGTCAGAATCTGCTGCGCATTATAGGTGCAGTCTGCCACCCGCAAGGCGGGCGAAAAAGCAGCTGCCTTTAAAAAACCATCTTTCATAAGAGGATTTCACATCCTGTCTGTTTCAATGTTGCCATGGTGACCCATGTTGACCATAGTATACCACAAACCGCATAAAACGGAAAGTAACAGACTGGTAAAAGAAGTGTGAACGTGGGAAAACCCTCTCAGTCAAAGTCTGCGGCTTTGACAGCTCCCCCGAAAGGGGGAGCTGGCGAGTGCAGTGAGGCGGAAGGGGTAAAAAAACACCCCCGCAGGTATAAACCCGCGGGGGTGTTATTATGCTGTTATGTTCCCTGCACCCCTAGGGGGTACAGTCACGCAAGCATCAATCAGTTAAACTGATTACAGCAGATCGGTAGCAGAGAACTCAGTGATTGCAGCCTTCTCAGCGCCGTTCTTCACAGTGCCGAAGCCCAGGTTGTAGATAGCAGCCAGGTTGCCAGCGATGTTCAGACCAACGTTCAGAACGCCCTTCATGCCGGTCAGGATCTTGGACTTGGTGTCGGTGTCATCGAAGTTGGCATTCCAGATGCCGCTGATGTCAGAACCGAAGTTGGACAGAACGCCGCCGGGAACGTAGGTGCCGCTGAAGATAACACCCAGAGTGTTGTTGACGAAGTTGCCCAGGTAGCTGTTACCAATAATGGTCACCAGGTTCTTGCTGAAGTTGCTCCACTCCTTCTTGCCCATGGCAGGAGCCAGGTAGTCAGCAACGCTACCACCCATAACGTAGGTCATCTCGTTCTCAGACACAGCAGAGAAATTTGCAGGCATCATCATAATGAATTACTCCCTTCAAAAATAGAAAAAATATTTTCGAACCGGTGTTTCCGGCTCAATCCTTATTAGGATGGCAATAATATACCACACTTTCCAGAAATGTTCAAGTACTTTTTTGAAAAAAGTGTAAAAACTGTGAAACATCGTCCCGGCTTTTGTAGCAAAACTGCACTGTTCATGCGGGTTTTTCTGGTGTGACAAGTTTTTTCGCAAATTTGTGAAAAATAGACTACCAGAACCATAAGGCGGTGCTTTGCAATGAAAACAGTTGTTTTTGTGGACGAATTGCTGCTGGTAAACTTTGCCGCAGCCGCCGCGCTGCTGCTGGGCGCAGGGCTTTTATGCGGGCGCAGCTGCACCGGGCTGCGGCTGTGCGCGGGCAGCGCGGCGGCTGCGGTCAGCACCCTTGCCCTGCTGGCCCCGCCATGGCCCGCCCCGCTGGCGGTACTATATAAAATCGCCAGCTGCTGCGGAGTGGTGGCGGTGTGCTACGGCGTGTCCGGGGCGCGCAGCTTTGCCCGGTTATGCGGGTGGTATGCGGCGCTGAACGGCCTGCTGTGCGGTGCGGTGGTGCTGCCCGGGGTACAGGCCAACAACCTGAGCGTGCTTTTGCCGGTGCGCCCGGGGCAGCTTTTGCTCTGCTGTGCCGGGGTGTACGGGCTGTTGCGCGGGCTGCTGGCGGTCTTTGGCCGCCCGCAGCGGGGCTGCTTTGCCGCTGTGCTGCAAATTGCGGGGGCAACAGTGCCGGTACAGGCCTACCACGACACCGGCTTTACCCTGCAAGACCCCCTTGCCGGGCGGCGGGTGGTGCTGGTGCAGTACCCGCCGTTGCGCAGCCGGCTGCCCGCACCGCTGCGCGCCTACTTAGACAGCTGGTTTGCCTCCGGCGCTGCCCCGCCTCCGGGGCTGAGGGTGCAGTTTGTACCCTGCGCCGCCGTTACCGGCCATTGCCTGCTGCCCGCCGTGCCCGCCGCGCTGTGCCGTGGGCAGCGCCGCGTGCCCGGCCTGCTGGCGGCCTTTTGCGCCCCGGACGCCCCCACCGGCGCATGGACGCTGCTGTTGGGGGACGACGTGGCGGAGGAGGTTGGTGTGTAGGAGTTTTCCGCCCTCTCAGGCGTTCCCGCGCCAGCTCTTCCGGAGGGAGAGCTTATAGCATTGCCGTAATCTTTTATCATTCATCCGATACTTTTTCCGTCATGGCAAAAAAGCTCCCCCTTTGGGGGAGCCGGCACGGCGTAAGCCGTGACTGAGAGGGTTCAGCCCTCCCTGATGCAGTTTCCTTATAATACATATAATAAATGGTGCACAGGAGGGATATCCATGTTGCAGTTTTTCCGCAAGGTCTGGCAGCGGCTGTGGGGGCGTTTGCGCTACTGCGGCGCGGTGCATTATCTGGCGGGCGGGCCAAGCCTGCCCCCGCCCCTTACCCCCGAGCAGGAAAAAGCCCTGCTTGACCGCATGGCTGCCGGGGACGCTGCCGCCCGCGAGGAACTGATCACCCACAACCTGCGGCTGGTGGTGTATCTGGCCAAAAAGTACGAAAACAGCGGTGTGCCCGCCGAGGACTTGGTAAGCATTGGCACCATCGGGCTGATCAAGGCGGTAAACACCTTCACCCCTGCCCGCAGCATCAAGCTGGCCACCTACGCCAGCCGCTGCATCGGCAACGAGATCCTGATGTAC
>ERZ1673737.411-NODE-411-length-56044-cov-6.146136_pt1 | contig 56044 bp, 45 predicted proteins | sample MGYA00580211_ERZ1673737 | MGnify/ENA primary metagenome ERZ1673737 (study PRJEB41218, sample SAMN15661789) | gut metagenome | host: Homo sapiens | place: Canada: London | collected 2015-08-20/2019-03-30 | study: EMG produced TPA metagenomics assembly of... | reverse complement strand
CTTGATTTGGGATCAAGAGGTCGCAGGTTCGAATCCTGTCACCCCGATGACCATATATATCGATAGATAAGAAAATAGAAGGACTGATGAACTCGATGGAGCTTGTCAGTCCTTTTTGTGTGAGAGGAAACTATAGACTGCACAATTACTGCACTTCTTTGCACAAAACAGATAGTATTTAGTGATATCCGCCATTTTTAGTCCCTATTTTTGCACAAATAAATAAGCAATATGTTTTGATTTCACATCATTTGCACACCATTTTAGTACGTGGGTGTCTGTATTTCCTTTAAAGCTCATCAAAATCTATTTTTCTGTGATTTTTATTGCTTTTTTATGGTCATTTTACACCTAAAAGTTTTAATTTATTATTTTTCACACAAGATTTGGCATAAGATTTGCTTTATATTATAGTGTATAAAGTATTGTTTATTTTGGAGGTTTTATCCCATGGAAAAATCAAAAATCGCTATTCTTGGTGCCGGAGCAATGGGGAGCCTTGTTGGGGCATTCCTTATTCGCGGTGGTGCGGATGTTATTCTCGTAGATCCTTACGAAGCCCATATGGATACCATTCGTACAACTGGTCTTACGATGCATATTAATGAAGAAATGATTTGTCAGCAAATTCCTACATGTTATCACGCCGATCAGGCAGGGCCGGTTGACGTTGTTATTTGTCTTGTAAAGAGTCTTTTTACAGCAAAAGCACTTTTAGAAGCAAAAGCGCTTTTTAAGCCCTCCACTTTGATTCTTACATTACAAAATGGACTTGGTAATGCTGATACAATTAGTCATTTGTTTTCGCCTGACAGAATCCTTCAGGGCGTCATGAAGATCACAAGCCAGCTGAATGCACCAGGCGAACTGACAAGTCATATTCTCCCAGAGTTGACAGCTATTCATATCGGTACAATGAATGGTAATGCAGATGCTATAGTAACAGCACAATTGCTTGTTGATTACTGGTGCAAAGGTGGTCTTAAAGCGGAATATCATGATAATATTAATGATTTTATATGGGGTAAAGCCGTCAATAACATCGCCATTAATTCAGCCTGTGCAATTGCACGTTTGAATATCGGCAGCTTTTTATCGGAGCCGAAGGGATGGTTTATCACGGAACAATGTATTCGTGAAGTTATTGCAGTTGCCAATGCCAAAGGTATTAAGCTGAATTTCGATACTGTTACAGAAAGTATTCAGAAAAATACCATCCCTAAATTCGGTTCACATTATCCATCGACAGCGCAAGATGTCATGAATAAGAAAACGACAGAAATCGAGACACTTAATGGTGCCATAGTTAAATATGGTAAACAGTTAGGCATCCCAACGCCGTATAATGAATGTGTAGCCGCTTTCATACAGGTTATACAAAATCATTATTCGGATATGTTTTAATTAAGCCCTCCCTTTTATTTGTAAGGCTCATTTTTGAGCCTGGGGTAGGATTCGTATCTGCAAAGCACAATGAACCCGTGCTTGGAACGAGTTCTGCACCATCCTACTATATATCTATACAACAAGTGGCTGCCAGAAATGTCTCTGACAGCCACTTGCTGCATATAAAGTCAAATCGTATTGGGGCTATTATTTTATAAACACGTTAACAAATACAGAATAAGCTGAAATTGACAAAACAAGGCCTGTATCAATCAGAAGTAGTAGTGGCGAGGGAGAATCTGATTGATGCAGGCCTTGTTGTTGATAATTAGAATAGCGAATTATATTGATGAAGGGAGTTAAAAGCGAGATGAAACATGATGCGCTTCCTTATTCGCGTAAATTAAAACAAATCGCCATCCTCATTAAAATTGAGTTCGTATGGTTCGGATAGAATTTCGATATTCTCTAAGGCTTTTGCTTCAGGGAGCATTGCTTCTGAAATTTCAATTTCACCTAAATGAAGAGTATCCTTAATGCGTACCATTCGAACTTGTGAAGAGTCTGTCAGAGCAGCTGTTTTTATAGCTGCCTGGATAGTCAGTTTCTGGTTATCTAGCAACATTGGCATTTTACCGGGTTCAGGGAAACCTGCAGTAAGAAGATTAGGGTAAGTCTGGGCGGTGTCAAATTTACTATAAAGTCGTTTTGTTGTAAAATCAGCGTTGCCGACACCGTCGCCGGCACCATGGGTCTCTTCAGTCAAGTCAAAGACAATAATTCTATGAGCTTTTCCTTCTGTAGAAATACCGGAATTTGGATTAAAGGTATGTGTGATATTAGGGTCCATTCCGGGACCGGAGATATTCTTGCCAATATAATCAATGGCCAGAACATCAGGTTTTTCAAACATTAAGTGAGGCATATTCTTTTTGGCCTGCTCCTGAAGAAGGGGTTCCTGGTCGATGATTTGCTGTGGTTCAAGAACATAAATACCGCAGGTCTGATTGTAACTGTTTTCCAGAAGAGCAACACCGCAAATAATATTTTCAAGCTCTAAGATTTTTTTGCCGCCGCGTTCAATATTCTTTCCCATAACTTTTGGTCCTGCTGCATGAATCTGGTCAGCACCAAGCTGTTTTCCCATGCCGACCGTCATCATTTTCATTAAGCCGCTTTCGTAGACACCTCTGAAAGAAGTATGTGGTTTTACGCGGTTAATGACAACAATACCATCTGCTTCATGGGCATTTTTATCAACATATACCTTAAAACCATCTTCAAATTCATAAATGCAGACAGCTTCCATGGAAGAAACAATGGGTACCCCCATTGTTTCTTCTGTAATTCCGAAGCTGGAAAGAATCATACGCTGTCCCTCGGCTGTTGAACCGCCATGGCTTCCCATAGCCGGAATAATAAAAGGTTTACATCCTAGTTCTTTCGGAAAATCACATACAGTCCTAATTGTTAATGCCATGTTGGCAACACCACGGCTGCCAGCTGTTACGGCAATAGACATACCTGGGGTAAATTTTCTGTTGAAATTCTTATTAGCCAATTGATTTTTCAGTTCGGTATCAACATTTTCAAGGACAGAGGATTCAAAATTCTGTCGGACTTTTACCATTTTTGGAATAGGTACATTATTTAAAATATCATTAATTGCAGACATACCGAACCTCTTTTTTTAGATAATATCAGCAAATGTCTGAATTCGGGTTCTTGCCTGGTCGTAACTTGTTGGCTGCTGATCAATATCAATTGTTAAAACAGGGATGCCAGCAGCTTTAAGTTCAGGTTTGATCATTGTTTCTTCATATTCTTCAGGATCACAGAATTTCATCAGGCAAAGGATAACACCTGTTGCATTGTTCTTGTTAGCAAGATCGAGAAGTAATTCTGAACGTCCAAGCTTTTCGTCGTGTGCAAGAGGGTCGCCTGTTCTGTTCTGCCATTGACGGGCAAGCGCTTCAATGGCAGAGTCACATGTTGGAATAGGTGTGCTGTACTGGCGTGATTCCTGAGCAACATCATCAGCAACAACAGCCACTTTATTATCAACAAGCACCTGAAGCAGTGCGTCTGGTTCAGCAGTGATACCGGTGAGAACCACTTTTTTGTCTTTCCAGTCACATACAGGTTCTGCTTTTAAGGCATCGATGATTTCTTCAACAATAGCTGCATGTTCTGCTTTATCCATAAATGTGGCGGATTTCATAACTGCGTGACGTGTAACCGCATCAATTATATCGAGATGTTCATTGGCAATTGTACAGAAAGTATTCATGACAGACATATGGTGATTGTATACAGCGATAGATGTCTGCATTGCTTCTTCTGTAATAGTGACGTCACAGTATTTTTCGATTGAATTTTTAACATAGGTATATTCATCAATCAGATATGTAACGGATTCTTCCATGACACGATTTTGAGGGAATGTAAATGGAATACAAGGAATAGATGTAACGCCTGTTTTCCAATCCTGTGTAATACATCTGAACGTATCACACATAGCAGGAATCATGACACAGGAAATACCATCATAAGTGCCATTGAGTCCAAGTTCCATACATGACTGCATAATAGGACATGCAAATGGAGGCAGGTAGTTTCTGGACTGAGTGATTTCAGTCTGTGCACCCCACAGTCCCATAGGAATCATGCCAGCCGCATGAACCATCACCTCAGGGGTATATACTGGGAAACAACCAACAACTTTTTTACCTGCTGCAATATAGTGATCTAATTGTTTTTTTGGATTTGTAGCGATCTTTTTAAGTAATTCAAGGTTTTCCTGAAGAGATGCCATCTTATTTACCCTCCTTGTTTTTTCTCATTAATTCGACAAAAGCTTCGATTCTTGTCTCAAATTGTGCTTCACTGTAGTTACGGAAGTCTGCCTGATCGCCATCAAAGGAGATGTATGGTTTGCCAGTTGCTTCTGCTACACGACGCATAACTTCCTGCTGCTGACAAGACATAACCTTGCAGGCACGATTAACATGATAGAGATTGCCATCAATATGATATTTTTCAGACCATTCGATACGACGCTTAACGGTTTCATCAATAAGAATATTATTGCTGGAAGCAAAACAGTAAGCGCGTGCCATGTCTTCAAGATTACCAATTTCATAATCCAGAGCCCAGGCTTTGCCATAAGATGCAGAAACGACATTAATACCATATTTTGCCAATGTTTTTGCATTGTGAGAAAGATATGGGAAGCAAGCGATACCTTCCCAGAAGATACGGAATTCTTCTTTTTTGCCAAAAGTAGAAGTACCGTTCTTGCGGTGTTCATCGATCTCAAGGAGAAGCTGCTCGAATACATCTGCAGTTTCTTTTTTTCCACGTGTAAATACCATACTACCCATGTAGTTGAAGAGGTCAAAACCGCCTAATGGGGCTGGAACATCAGCATATGAGTCGCAGACGGCATCCCAGAGTTCTCTGTTGCGGGCAGAAATTTTCTGCACTTCAATAAATTTATCTTCATCCCATGTTTTACCGGTTAATTTACAAAGGTCATCGATGAGCTTGCGAAGCTGAGCAGCAATATATTTGCAACGTGCTTCGTTGACACCTTCAAAATGATTGTAGGTTAAGTCGATCATAAATAACGGAATGTTCCATTTACGAGAAAGCAACTCAAACCATTTGGTTGTTTCAGCACAACCATTGTTAGCGACAAGAAGAAAATCAGGTACAGGCATATTGTTGCCAGGGCACTCAAGAAGTTCTGCATATGCCAGATTAATTTTGGCATAGGAACAAAGGTCATTATTACATCCAAGGACACCTTCGGCATAGTCCAGGAAAGGAGCGGTTGCTTTCTGTGCGGCAAGACCTGCAGAATGATTTTCTGGATAGACAATACACAAACCGAGTGCTTCTGGGATTTCCTGAGGAAAGAGAGAGGTTGCCCAACCAATCATTTCGCCTCTGGCTTTCGCTTCCTGGGTGTCACTAAATGCTTTTTTTAATTGTTCACTTGCCATAATCATAGATTTTGATTTTGGCCTTTTCGGTTTTTTTGCTGGTGCAGCTGCTGGAGTAGTTGTGGTAGTTGTTGTTTCACTCATTTTTCATTCTCCTTTACTTGTTTGTTAAATCTTCATAGGCGATAATCGCTGCGCCGATGGCACCGGCCAGCTGACATTTATCGGGAACAATAATGCTACATTTTAATATATCTTCCAGTGCTTTAACGACACCGGAATTATGGGCAACACCACCGCTCATCACAACGTCCTTGCGGATGGGGCCCATTCGTGTTACCAGACTGGCTGTTTTTTTGGCAACCGATCGATGGATGCCTGCAGCAATATCCTCAACCGTTTCGTTGTTGGACATGCGGGAGATGACTTCGGATTCAGCAAAGACAGCACAGGTACTGCTGATGGACAGTTCTTTAGTGGAATGTCTGGAGACTTCTCCCATATCTTCAACGCGGATATCGAGAACTCTTGACATAACCTCCAGAAAACGACCAGTTCCGGCAGCGCATTTATCATTCATAATAAAATCATCTAAACGGCCATCGGCATCCACACGAATCGCTTTGGCATCCTGACCGCCGATATCGATAATTGTGCCTGCTGTTGGAACAAGATAATGAACGCCTCTTGCATGGCAGCTGATCTCACTGATTTCACGTGCTGCCTGTTTAAATCCCATACGGCCATATCCTGTAGCCAGGATACGGTCGATTTGATTTTCGGATATGCCTGCTTGATCCAGAACGTTTTGAAAAACTTCTCTTGGTCCACGCGTGCCAGTGCCAACTGGAACAATACTTTCAGCGATAAGTTCAGTACCATCACGCATGATAACTGCTTTTGAAGCAGTAGATCCGATATCAATACCAAGTGTTAACATATATATACCTCTTTTGCGATTAGTTAATAACTGCTTCACCAGCTGCAATCATTGCATCAATCTGGGCATCTGTGTAACCAACAGTTTTGAGAATATCTCTCGTATCGTGACCGATTTTTCCAGCATGAACAAATGGTCTTTCAGGATAAGAAGCAAAATCGACAGGTGCAGCTGGGAAAATACATTCATCGCCACTTGGATAGGTGTATTTAATCAAATAGTCATTTGCCCAGGCCTGTTCATCTGTAAGGACGTCTTTAAAATGACCAACTTTTTCATGTGCGATATCATTAGCCATCATTTTTTCTACCCAGTAATCACTGTCTTGAGTTGCAAAGATATCAGCAACAATCTGAACAACTTCTTCCATTCGTTTGTTAGCTTCTGCAATCGTATTATAACGAGGATCAGCAGCTAAATCTGGTCTGTCAAAAATTTTTTCACAAATAATTGGGAACATTTTATTGTATTCAGGCATTGAAAGATAAATCCATTCACCGTCTTTACATTTATGAGATGTCAGTAGTGGGCTGTTGCAGTCATTGTGTAATCTAGGGAACTGTCTGCCGTAATAAGCACCAAGAAGACCATTGGAGACTGCGTGAATAGCTGTCTGATATAAGCTGACAGATACGTGATCACCAAGACCAGTTGTTTTCTTACGATAGAGTGCGGCGCAGATACCTGAAGCGAGTGTAATACCACAAACATGATCGCCAAAGCCTGCGATGGTGTTCATAACGTCCTGTCCTTTTGGTGATAAGTCAGCCATAAAGCCTGATCTGGAATAAAAGACGGTATAATCATAACCAGGTTTGTCTTTATCAGGGCCTTTTGGTCCATAACCTAAAATATCAGCATAGACCAGGCCGGGAAATTGTTCAGACAGATTTTCGTAAGTTAATCTCATTTTCTGGAGTGCTTTCAGACGATTGTTGGTAATAAATACATCGGCTTCTGCAACAAGTTTTAAAAGTGCATTACGTCCGGATTCTGTTTTCGTATCTAATGCAATAAATTTTTTATTTGAGTTTTCACAGTCGAAACTTGGACAACCTTCCTCAAACTGAGGTGTACGCTGACCTTTGTAAGCTGTTCGATATGGATCACCCTTTGGTGATTCGACTTTAATGACATCCGCACCCCAATCTGCTAAAAGACGTGCACAGCTAGGTGCTGCAAAATAAGTTGCTAATTCGACAACTTTAACTCCTTCTAATGGTTTCATACTTTTTCCTCCTTAAAAATAAAATATTTGTATTTGCTTATATATACTAGCAAATAAGATGCCAAAAAAAGGCTCCCCATTAGGAGAGCCTGAAACGAATCTATAGAAGGTGGTATTTTTTGAGTTTGTATTGAAGCGTTCGTCTGGAAATGCCAAGATCATCTGCTGTATTTTGACGGTGGCCTTTGTTTCGTTTGAGCGCACGTTTGATACGTGTTTCTTCATCGAGTTCTTCATCATCAGAGATATCATGACCATGAATAACTGAAGAGTGTGAGGACGCTGTGTTATCGACACGCCATGGAATATCTTTGATTTTTACAGTAGAAGAGTCGGTCATGATGACAAGCCGTTCGACAAAGTTGCGCAGTTCACGGGTATTGCCGGGCCATTCTGCACGTTCCAGCTTTTTATATAATTCATTTGAAAGCTGTTTCCGGTAACCATATTTACTGCAGTATTTATCAAGAAAATAGTCAATCTGCGGCCGGATATCCTTGCGGCGCTCCCGCAATGGCGGAATTGTCATCGGAATGACATTGAGCCTGTAATAAAGGTCGGCACGAAATGTCTTGCGTGCAACACAAGCCTCAAGGGATTCGTTGGTGGCTGCAATCAGTCGAAAATCGACATCAATGGGCTTAACTGAACCGATTCGGGTAATGGTTCTTGATTCCAGCACACGAAGCAGTTTGGCTTGCAGAGAAAGAGGCATAGAGTTAATTTCATCAAGAAATAAAGTACCTTTGTCAGCAGATTCAATGAGACCTATTTTGCCGGTCGTTTTAGCACCGGTAAAAGCACCTTTTTCGTAGCCAAAAAGTTCGGATTCCAAAAGGCTTTCCGGCATGGAAGCACAGTTAATGGCAACAAAGTTTTTGTTGTATGTATGGCTGTGGTCATGAATAAAGTGGGCCATGACATCTTTGCCGGTGCCGGACTCTCCAAGAAGCAGGACAGAGGACTGCAAATCAGCTATTTTCAGGGCATTACAGACCAACTGCTCCATCAAAGGGTCCGCATAAATCATTTCTTGTTTTCCATTTTTTGGAGGCGCCACGTAATAGGATCCCTGGCTGCTTGAAAGAAGGGATTTTACCTGATTGTATTCTTCGTTAAATTCAGTGACAGCGACGCGATCTGCAATCACATATGTAAGTTTACCGTTGGCATTGAAGATGGGGTAGGCATGGACAAGAAAGTTCTGAATTTTGCCGTCAGTGGAAATAGACTGTTGGACAGCACTGGTGGGTTGAAAGGTATTAAATACCCGTGTGGCTACTGGATTTTTGAAATATCCTTTGGCTTGAAGATCTGCCAATGTGAAGCCAATAAAATCGCTTTTAGATCGGCCATTATGGTCTAGGGCATACTTATTGATAAAAATAAAACGCTGCTCAGCATCCAGAATGCAAAGCCCCTGGTGCAATGTATTGAATATATTTTCGATGACGGGAAGATTTTCGGGAGTAAAAAAATTTTTTTTATTCATAAATCAAAACTCCTTTTAGAATGCTATTTTGATAAAAATATAACTCTTTATAGATGGTTTGTCAATGGATATGTGCAAGAGAGTAATTGTCGATTGCACAAGAAAAATCCAGTAAAAACAGGGATGAAGCAAAAAAATGTGTGAAAATATGTACAATGCATGTGCAATTAGTGAGAAATAAAAAATAAAGATTGTGCAAAAATGTGCAGAAAAGGTGATATACAATGTTTGGTAAAGCTAATGACTGGGAAAACTTGTAGTGAAATTTAACAAAGTTAAACGAAAAACTTTATCTAGATCGTTTTTTTAGTCTTGGCATGGTTTTTGCTCCTTAATCAGGCATAAGTGAAAATTCAATAGAAAAGTTCAGGAGGTTAAGTGAATGTATTTTAAGAGAGACTATGGTTTAACAGAGGAGCAGAAAGACCTTCAGGCAATGGTACATGAGTTTGCCGAAAAAGAAATCAAGCCTCGCGCAGCAGAGTGGGATGTGAATGGTTCTTTTTCAGATGATGTTCTTGAGATGGCAAAAGAAATGGGACTTCATCTGATGGCTGTTCCAGAAAAATTCGGTGGAATGGGACTTGATAAAGTCACAGAATGTATTCTGCGTGAAGAGATTGGCTGGGCAGATGCCGGATTTTCTGTAACATTAGGTGGTTTTGCCCTTGGTTTTCTTCCGGTTATGCTGGCAGGTACAGATCAGCAGATTGCAAAATTTGCAGATGTCATTACAGCAGGCGGTGCAGCAGCATTTGCGCTGACAGAAGCACAGGGCGGTTCGGATGCAGCAAATACAAAGACAACAGCAAAGAAAGTCGGTAATACATATGTGCTGAATGGTTCTAAAGCATTTATCTCCAATGGTGATATTGCAGATGTTTATACAGTCTTTGCTATGACAGACAAGAGCAAGGGCGTGAAAGGTATTTCTGCATTTATGGTTGATCGTAATACACCGGGATTCTCAATTGGTACACATGAAAATAAGATGGGTATTCGTTCATCCCACACATGTTCACTGTATTTTGATGAGATGGCGATTCCGGAAGAAAACCTGATCGGTAAAGAAGGCGAAGGTTTCAAGATTGCCATGAATACATTAAATCGTACGCGTGTCAGTGGTGCGTCCGGTTGTGTAGGTATCATGCAGAGAGCCGTTGAGGAAGCAGTTGCTTATTCTAAAGAGAGAGAAGTATTCGGCAAACCTATCTGCAAACATCAGGGAATTGCATTTATGCTGGCTGATATGGAAATTAAGACACAGGCGGCAAGACAGATGGTTAGATACGCTGCAAGAACATTTGATGCAGGTATTATCGACCCGATGGTAGGTTCATGCTCAAAGACATTTGTCAGCGATAATGCGGTTCAGGTATGTCTGGATGCTATTCAGGTATTAGGCGGCTATGGTTATTCAAGAGAATATCCGGTTGAAAAGCTGCTTCGTGATGCAAAATCCTATCAGATTACAGAAGGTACCAACCAGATTCAGCGTGTAACCATATCTGGTAATATGTTAAAATAGTAAAAAATTATATGTTTTAAATTAAAAGGGAGAATTTATTATGGGTAAGAAAGGTTATACCACATTTCAGTGGGCAATTATTGTAATTGGCGCTATTTTATGTTTCCTGCCAAAATATTTTATCAGTTTCGAAGGATTATCGGTTTCAGGTGTCCAGGTATTGTTTATTCTGATTGGCGGTTTGTTAATCTGGCAGTGTGTCGGCGTGGACTGGTCCAGTTTATTAGTAATTTTTGCTATGTGTTTTATTCCGGAGATGGGGCCAAAAACAGCTTTTTCATCATCTATGGGTAATACAACCATGATTTATCTGATGCTTTGCTTCATGTTGGCAGCCAGCCTGCAGAAAACAGGTGTTGCAGACAGACTGGCAAAATGGTTTATTACGAACAAATTCAGCCGTAAAGGACCATGGTACCTTGTTGCTATGATGTTTATTGCTATTTTTGTATTGGCATCAGGACTTTCAAGTTCTTCTACAATGCTTATTTTTCTGCCTATTTTTTATGGTATTTTCAGTGTTCTTGGTTATAAGAAGGAAGATAAAGCAGCTTTCCCGGCTATTATGGTGGTATCTTTGATTGTTGTTTCACAGATTGCCCAGGCAACAACACCGATTTCACACGCTATGACATTGATTGGTATGTCTACCTATAATAATTATACCGGAGAAGTGATGGATTTTGCACAGTATGTGGGTGTCTGCTTACCGGTTGGTCTTGTTGTCTTTGTTTTATGGTTCCTGGTTATTAAATATGTACTTAAAATGGATGTCAGCAGACTGGCAAATATTGATTATGATGCACTGAATAAAGATTCAAAACCGATTACAAAACAGGAAAAAATTGCAGCAGCTCTGTATGTCATCTGTATTATCCTCTGGGTACTTCCGGGTGTATCTAAGTATGTATTTCCTGCATTAGCACCAATTTTCTCAAAGATTGACCAGTGCTATCCTCCGCTTGTGGCTGTATTGCTGCTTCACTTTATTCGTGTAGATGGCGAACCTGTATTGCCTTATAAAGAAGGCCTTGCAGCTGTTCCATGGACAACCTACATGTTTGGTGGTACATTGTTGACACTGGGGTCTGCAATTGCAAATGCAGACATCGGTCTGCAGGTATGGATTGCAGCTGTATTCGGTAAGATTGTTGAAAATATGAGTGCAGGACTCTTTGTTGTTATTATGATTATCCTGGCAGTTATTCTGACAAACTTTCTTTCAAATGCAGTCACAATTGCTATTTGTTTTGCGGTGGCAATGCCTTTGGTAACAACAGTATTTGCTGGACAAATCAGTCCGATTGTTATTGCGATTCTGATTACAACCGGTGCAAGTTATGCATTTGCAACAGCTCCTGCAACACCACCTGCAGCCATTATTGCAGACAGTGGTTGGGTTGAATCTGGCAAGATGCTCAAATATGGTATGATTGCAGCTGTTATTGCAGTTGTATGTATCGCTACAATTGGTCAGGCTTTGGCAGGCGTGCTTTGCTGATATAAAAATTGATTGTATGTCATTAAATCCTCTTTTTAATGAAATTTAGTGAATTGTTTTCTGCCCGGTAATATTGCCGGGCAGAAAGTGATTAAGGCAGGCAAGGAGAACAGTATTTTATGAGAGAATTAATTAGAGACACAGTTTTTAGCAGATTGGCCTGGCTTGCAGATGAATTTTCAGAGCGACCGGCACTCTGGCAGGGAGAACATAAAATTAATTACCGGGAATTGAATGAAAGAACGAATCAATTAGCCTGCGGTTTTTTACATGAAGGAATGAAGCCGGGCAGTCATGTGGCAATTTGGGGAGAACCGGATTTGCAGCTGCTTCTTATGTTTATTGCATTGCAGAAGCTTGGCTGTGTGACGATACTCCTAAACACCTGCTTGAAGTATAAAGAAGCACAGGAGCAGGTTGTTGAAACAGACACAGAATTCATGGTTGTTGGCGATGGATATAAAGAGATTGATTTTCTTGAAGAAATGTCGAAAATGTCTGAGGATGTCCAAAGACAGCTGAAAAAAATCATTTATGCCGGTGTTCGTCAGAATATACCATATATCGGATTCAATGAAATAGTAGAAAATGGTGAAACTTCGCAGGAAATGGATTTGTTTAAGAGGATGGCTGCTCAGCTTCAAGTTGAGAATCCAGCAGTGATGCTGGCAACTTCCGGGACAACCGGGCTAAAGTCAAAACTGGTGGTCCTGAGTATGTTCCATCTGGTAAATGGCGGTCTGCAAAAAGCAGAAGTTTTTAAAATGAACACATTTGACATTGTCTGTATGGCAATGCCATTATTTCATATATTTTGCCTGGATGTCAATGTCATGGCGGCGTTGATGTCAGGTGCCTGTTTGTATTTACCGAAAAATCGAAGAAGCCGGGAAGTGCTTCGGGCAGTACAGGAGGCAAAATGTACGGTATTAAATGCCGTACCGAGTATTTTTTATTCGTTGCTGGCCAGACAGGAGGAAGAAAACTATGATGTTTCTTCTCTGCGGGTGGGTATGATTGGCGGGGCGTATTGCCCGCCGGAGAAATTCTGTGAAATTGACAGAAAATTTGGATTTACATTGATTTCAGGATTAGGTCAGACGGAAGCAGCTGCAGGAATTGCTGCAGCGGAAATAGCTGATCCGCTGGAAGTCAGAAGTACAACAGTGGGACACATTGTGGACTACATGGAAGCACGTATTGTCAATACAGAAACGCAGAAGGTGCTGCCGACAGGAGAGGCAGGCGAAGTCTGTGTACGCGGATGTATGCTGATGATGGGATATTATAAGCAGCCCGAATTGACTGCAGAATCTTATGACAATGACGGCTATATGCATACAGGAGATATCGGTTATATTGATGGGGACGGATATCTTCATATGAAAGCAAGAATCAAAGATCTGATTAATCGCGGCGGGGAAAAAATCAATCCAAATGAAATAGAAAGCCTGATTATGAAAGACCATAGAGTGCGTTCTTGTAAAGTTGTTCCTGTACCGGATGAACATTACGGTGAACAGGCATGTGCGGTGATTGAATGCAAAAACAATCAGAGTATAACTACAGAGGAAGTTATTGATTCTCTGAAAAATAACCTGGCAGATTATAAAATTCCGGCGTATGTGTTATTTGTGGCTCATATTCCGCGAACAGCAACGGGAAAATATCGACAGAAAGAAATCATTAAAATGGCGATTGAAAAACTGAAATTATAAAGGATATTATATGGAAGAACATGAATTTCAAAATTCATATATTAAAACAGTAAAAGGACCAATAGGGTCCTTTTATTTGTCTTTATTGCTTGTTAAAAAATAAATGCATATTAACTTTTAGATATGAATCACATACCCATACAGGCATTTTACTTCTAAAAACGTCAATGCTAAGATAAACAGGAAGGACGATGTACTAGTCGATCGGCCGCTGATAGAAATGGCCTTCCAGTTCATTGGTAGGCATACTGTTAATAAATGCCTGCGGATCTGCCTCGCGAACCGCGCGGATGACTGAATTATTCTCATCGCGGGACACAACAGAGTAGACAATCTTATGCTCGCTGTGCTCATGGGCACCTTCACAGTCGATGATAGTGGCACCATGAACAGTGGTATCATAGATCAGCTGCGAGATGGCTTCTGCTTTGTTCGTAACAATAAAAAGAGTCTGTTTCTGATATTGTTTGTAAAGCAGATGCAGTACCTGTGTGGATGTATACTGGAAAATCATGGAATAAAGGGCTTTATCCCAGCCGAAAAGTAATCCGGCGATAGCGAGGATCACGACGTTGAAGCCGAGAATGATATTAAAGGCATCAATGCCCTTTCTGCGGGACAGGAAAATGGAGATAAAATCCGTTCCGCCGGTGGTGGCATCACATTTCAGACAAAGGCTGATAGCGAAACCGTTGATCAGACCGCCGAAAATACTGATCAGCAGAATATCGGAGGTGATGGTGTAAGCCGGCAGACTGTCTGTCAGAAAACCGGTGAGGAATATGACAAGACAGGAACAAAGCGTGAATTTTTTGCCGATAAAGCGAAAACCGATATAAACAGGAATGGCATTCAGAAGAACGTTGATAGCAGTATAAGGTATTGCTATATGAAGATAACGGTCAAAAATGCTCTGGATTAGCAATGTCAGGCCGTTTGCGCCGCCGGGAAACAGCCCGCCGGTGCGGACGAATGTCCGGATATTGACGGCTATAATGCAGGATGCGATACAGCAGATGATAATTCGTTTGACCTCTTTGGAAACATTCTTGTCCATGTAGGTGCCTCCCTCAAATCTTTTTATGCCCTTAGTATAGACGCAAGCTGTGAGATAGTCAATACAGGAAAGAAAAGTTGACATTCTTTACGGTTATTATGTATAATGGGGCAGAGTGAGCAGAAGATGGGAGGAAATAATGTGAAATGGCAGGATGTTGTAATTAAGAAAGTTTTTTTCTGTATGTTTGATACGACTTTAGAGGTTGTTCCTTATTCAGGTTATGTACCCGGTGATGAGGATGAAATGTACAGATATCTCTGCCAGATGGTCGCAAAATATTATTATCATGAGACATCCAGAAAAGGTTTTATTCATGAAGAATCGGAACTTCAGCAGATTTTGCCAGAGACTGGTGATCAGTTTGAGGCTTTTGTGAATTGTATCTGTGATGAGATTCAGGATCTGATGCATGCGAACCCGGAAATCCAGACAGGGGCAGGTATGTTTGCATGGGTGACGCTGGAAGATCAGGATTATATTACATTTTTTAAGAGTAATTATCAATCCAGATTTTTGGTGTCACAGGATGAGAATAGTGCGGTGCACTGGACACTGAATCATATGATTTTGCCGGGACCATCTCCGAAAGTGAATGAATATTTCTATCTGAATTTAAATGATAATCAGGCGCAGGTATCGGATTTTGAGTGCTATATTGACGGATTGAAGCAGAACTATCTGGCGGATCAGGTATTGAAACTGGATTTTAAACCTTCTGAGGCAGTAACGGTGAAGGCGATTGATGATTCTGTTGTAGAAACCATCAAGCACTGTTATGAAGAACAGGCGCCGCAGAAGATTATGGAATATAAGACGATTGTGGCCGATCAGGTCAAAGAGAAGGGGCAGATCATTGTACCGGAACTTGAGGAGGCTGTTTTTAAGGATAATGAGCAGGCGGCGGTCCTTTATCAGGAAGTGGCTGAACAGCAGCAGATTCCAAAGATACCGGTTTATGTCAGCAAGAAGACAGAGCGTAAACTTGGCAAGAAGCAGAAACTGGTAACAGACAGCGGTATTGAGCTTCTGGTGCCTTTGGAATTGCTGAAGGATGAGAGTATATTGGAGTATCATCAGAATGATGACGGGAAGATGTCTATTTTGATCAAAGAAATCGGATTCATCGAGAACAAATAGGAACAGGAGGCAGGAAATGAGACTATTATTGCATATTTGCTGTGCACCCTGTTCGGTGATGTGTATCGAGACGCTGAGAGCGGAGGGCATCGAGCCTACGGGATTCTGGTACAATCCGAACATTCATCCGGTGACAGAATACAAAGCCAGAAAGAATACATTGACGAAGTATGCCGCGGATATTCATTTGCGTCTGATTGTCAAGAATGAGTATGGGCTGCGCAATTTTATCGATCATGTGTATCCGCATTATGAAAGCCGCTGCGGTTATTGTTATTTGTGTCGTTTGGAAGAAACAGCCCGTTTTGCGGCGGAAAACGGCTATGACAGCTTTTCAACAACGCTGCTCATCAGTCCCTATCAGAACCATGAACTGATTATTAAGACAGCACAGGCAATGGCGAAAAAATATCATGTAACATTTTTGTACAGAGACTTTCGTCCGTACTTTAAGGAAGGACAGGAAAAAGCCAGAGCCATGGGGCTGTATATGCAGAAATACTGCGGCTGTGTGTTCAGTGAGGAAGATCGCTTCCTGGACAGGAAGAAGGGTCTGGTGACCATCCAGAAATACAACAACAGAAAAGAGGAAGACGCCGGACATAAAACCGGAGGCGGAAAAGACGACGGAGATCAAGACAGCAGGAAAGAGAAGTCGTTGTAGAAATGGAGGCCTGAGTATGCAAATAAAAATAAACGGTCAAACCATTTCACTGGCAGCTCCGGAACCTTTTCTTTCTATATTAAGAAGAGAGAAGATTTATTTTCCGTTATATTGCGGCGGAAGGGGCACCTGCGGAAAATGCAGAATCCGGATAACGGAGGGGAGTTTACCTATAACGACGGAAGACAGGCAGTTTTTCAGCGAGGATGAATTAAAGGCTGGATATCGTCTGGGATGCCGGGCTGTGATCACGGCATCATGCGCGATCACCTTTGAGGAAATACAGCGGGAAGACGGCTTTTATGTGCCGTCGGTTCAGCATGCCGAGTCGTTAGTGAGGGAACCAATTCAGCGGCAGAATACAGCGGAGGCGTATGGTGTAAAGTCAGATAAGGACAGCCGGATGCCTGACAAAGTGTCGTTAAGCATTGCTGTGGATATCGGTTCCACAACCCTTGTGATGGCGCTGGTGCATACTGACAGCGGAAAGATTGTCACAGAATACCGGGGACTGAACCATCAGAGAAGTTATGGTACAGATGTGATGGCAAGAATCAAAGCGGCTGTGGAGGATGGACAGGAGCAGGCGATGCAGGCATTGATCCGGCAGGATCTGGCGGAAGGTATTGTCAGTCTTTTGAAGTCGGCGGATGCACCGATTGAACAGATTGTGATCGCAGGCAACACAACAATGCTGCATTTATTAAGAGGCTATGACTGCAGAGGGCTTTCGGCATGGCCTTTTCAACCGGTAAACCTGGATTTTGAAGAGTTATCCACAGCAGAGCTGCTGGGGGAAAGTCCGCTGGTGGAAAACTGTCTGCTGAAACAGACAAAGGTCACGTTGCTAGCAGGTATTTCGGCCTTTGTCGGGGCAGATATCACCGCCGGTTTGTGGGGATGCGGGATGAATAGAAATGAAAAGCCGCATCTGTTTCTGGACCTTGGAACCAATGCAGAGATGGCCGTCGGCAATAAAGAGAGAATGCTTGTCAGCTCTGCAGCGGCAGGACCGGCCTTTGAGGGCGGGCAGTTATCTTGTGGTACAGGCAGTATTCCTGGGGCTGTGCGGGATGTGCGGATACAGTATGGCCTGGTTCGGTATGAAACCATCGGCAGAAAGCCGCCGGTGGGTATCTGCGGCAGTGGTCTTGTGTCAGCCATTTCGGAGATGAGAAAGAGCCGGATGATGGATAATACAGGAAGATTAAGTCCCCGTTATGCATCCGGAGGACTGGAGATTATTCCCGGGAAGATTGTCATTACCCAGGCGGATATCAGAGAGTACCAGAAAGCCAGAGCGGCTATCCGCGCCGGACTTGAGATACTGGTTGAGAATGCCGGGTATCAGATGGAAGAAATTGAAGCGCTGGAGCTGGCCGGTGGTTTTGGCAGTCAGCTGGATATTGCCAAAGCGGCCGGGGCAGGACTCATACCGGAGAAACTGGCGGAACGGGTGCATATTTTAGGCAATGCGGTTATTGCAGGTCTGTGCATGTATATCCAACGCCCGGATCAGGAAGGCATTCGGCGTATGATTCAGCATACGAGGGAAATTTCTTTGGCGAAGCAACCGAAATTCACAAAAACTTTTTTAGATTTTTCGTGTTTTTAACAAAAATATTTAGGACATATGGTTGCAATTTTGTCGAAAAGTGAGTATAATAGAGCCCATAAGTAATAGGGAGACAAATCATTTATAGGAGGATATGGAATGTATCAAATTGTAAAAGCAGAAAAACTTGCAGATAAGATTTTTCTGATGGAAATTGAAGCACCGCGTGTGGCACGCGCATGCCAGCCTGGACAGTTCCTGATTGTCAAGATGGATGAGGTTGGCGAGAGAATCCCGTTGACCATCTGTGATTATAACAGAGAGAAAGGCACAGTCACAATTGTTTTCCAGACAGTTGGTGCATCTACGGAGAAGATGTCCTGGCTCCGCGAGGGTGATTTCTTCCAGGATGTAACAGGCCCTCTGGGCAAGGCATCCGAATGGATTGAGGACGATATTGAAGAACTGAAGCAGAAGAAGATTTTATTTGTAGCCGGTGGTGTGGGTACAGCACCTGTTTACCCTCAGGTTAAGTGGCTGCATGAGCATGGTGTGGCAGCAGATGTTATCGTTGGTGCCAAGAACAAAGAACTTCTGATCCTCGAGAAGGAAATGGAAGCTGTTGCCGGCAATTTATATGTGACAACGGATGATGGTTCTTACGGACGTCACGGTATGGTTACAGCAGTGATCGAAGAACTGTCTGCAAAGGGCACAAAGTATGATTTCTGCGTTGCCATCGGCCCGATGATCATGATGAAATTCGTATGTCTGCTGACAAAGAAACTTGAGATTCCTACAATTGTCAGCATGAACCCGATCATGGTAGACGGTACCGGTATGTGCGGTGCCTGTCGTCTGCTTGTGGACGGCAAGGTGAAGTTTGCCTGTGTAGACGGACCTGAATTTGACGGCCATCTTGTAGATTTTGATCAGGCTATGCAGCGTCAGCAGAGCTATAAGACCCAGGAAGGCAGAGCAATGCTGAAACTGCAGGAAGGACGTACACACCATGGCGGATGTGGCAATTGCGGAGGTGACAGATAATGGCAGATAAGAAGAACAGAGTACCTGTACGTGAACAGGCACCGGAAGTACGTGCGAAGAATTTTGAAGAAGTATGTCTTGGTTACAACAAGGAAGAGGCAATGGAAGAAGCTTCCAGATGTCTGAACTGTAAGAATGCAAGATGTATCACAGGATGTCCTGTCAATATCAATATCCCTGCATTTATCGCAGAAGTAAAGGAAGGCAATTTTGAGAAAGCATCTCAGGTGATCGGCGAATCTTCAGCGCTGCCTGCAGTATGCGGCCGTGTATGCCCTCAGGAATCCCAGTGTGAAGGCAAGTGTATCCTCGGTATCAAGGGTGAGCCTGTCTCCATCGGTAAGCTTGAGCGTTTTACAGCAGATTGGGCAAGAGAGAACAATATTGCACCTATTCCTGCCAAGGAGAAGAAAGGCAAGAAGGTTGCTGTTATCGGTTCCGGTCCTGCAGGACTGACATGTGCCGGTGATCTGGCCAAGATGGGTTATGACGTGAAGATCTTTGAAGCCCTTCATGAAGCTGGCGGCGTGCTTGTTTATGGTATTCCTGAGTTCCGTCTGCCAAAGCAGACAGTTGTAGCTCATGAAGTAGAAAACGTGAAGAAACTGGGCGTTGAGATTGAGACGAATGTGATCATCGGCAAATCCATTACCATTGATGAACTGATCAATGAAGAGGGTTATGATGCAGTCTTCATTGGTTCAGGTGCCGGTCTTCCGAAGTTCATGGGTATCCCTGGTGAGCAGGCGAACGGCGTTTTCTCTGCCAATGAGTTCCTGACACGAAATAACCTGATGAAAGCCTTCAGAGATGATTATGATACACCGATCCATCAGGGCAAGAAAGTTGCTGTTATCGGCGGTGGTAACGTTGCTATGGATGCAGCCAGAACAGCTCTTCGTCTCGGCGCAGAGACTTATATTGTCTACAGAAGAAGTGAGAAAGAGCTTCCTGCCCGTGTGGAAGAAGTGCATCATGCAAAGGAAGAGGGAATCCAGTTCCATCTGCTTCGCAACCCGAAGGAAATCCTTGTGGATGAGAATGGCTGGGTGAAGGGCCTTCGTGTCATCAAGATGGAACTTGGTGAACCGGATGAATCCGGCAGAAGAAGACCTGTAGAAGTGCCTGGTTCAGAGTATGACCTGGATGTAGATACAGTTATCATGGCCCTTGGTACATCACCAAACCCTCTGATTTCTTCTACGACAAAGGGTCTGGATGTGAATAAATGGCAGTGTATCATCGCAGATGAGAACAACGGCGCAACAACCAAGGAAGGTGTTTATGCCGGCGGTGATGCTGTAACAGGTGCTGCAACGGTTATCCTGGCGATGGGTGCCGGCAAGGCAGCAGCGAAAGGTATTGATGAATATCTCAGCAATAAATAATTATACGGTTTTGGACCATACAGGATTGTACTATTATTAAAAATTTCTGGAATTTGGAAAAAAATGATTGACATTTCATATTTCAGGGGTATAATAAAAACATATTTGAGAACAACGGTGTTCCTTTTGAGAGGAGCACCGTTTTTTTATTACCATCACACTTTAGCTGTGTAAAGTGCAGGCGCCAAATAGCTGCCTGATTGGATGAATGAGGAGGTTATGTGATGAAGAAATTAGAGATTATTATCAAACCGGAAAAACTGGAAAGTTTGAAAAATATTCTGGATGACTGCGAAGCCAGCGGCCTGATGATCACAAACATTATGGGTTATGGTAATCAGAAAGGTTATACACGTATGTACAGAGGTACAACGTATAATGTCAACCTTCTGCCAAAGGTAAAAGTTGAAACTGTTGTTGCAGATGACGCAGCAGAGAAGATTGTGGACAGAGTTGTCAAAGAGATCAGCACCGGCAATTATGGTGATGGTAAGATTTTCATTTACAACATCGAAGATGTTGTTCGTATCCGTACCGGCGAACGCGGTGCAGATGCGATTTAAGCATACAGTCCGTAGACTGTATATTCAAATTGGCTTTAGCTTTGAGACATTTTGTATGTTTTGAGGTTATTGTAAATACATTCTATTTCCCTAATAAGGCCTTATCGTAAGATAAGGCCTTCCCCCGTTTTTGGGGTTAATCAATATGATATTTCTTAAGTTTACGGTAAAGTACAGTGCGATCAATACCGAGAATTCTGGCTGCTTTTGCCTTATTGCCGTCTGTTTGGCGAAGGGTCTGGCGGATCAGATCGATTTCTGCGCTGCTGCGCTGTTCCTGAAGGGAAGAAAACGCGGCGGCAGGCCGTGATAATGTATGGTCACCGGACAGCTTGTTCATTAGAAAATCACAGGAGGCAATGCCGATGGTACTGTGAGGATTTAAAAAGCACAGGCGTTCAATGACATGTTCCAGTTCACGGACATTGCCCGGCCAGGTGTATTGCTGCATCAGAGCCAGCACTTCCTGTTCGACGCCTTGTGTATAGCTGCCGTTTTCACGATTGAACTTCTGAACAAAAAAATTACAGAGGTCGGGAATGTCATCGAGACGGTCACGGAGGGGCGGGATAGCCAGTTCAATGGTATTAATACGATAATAAAGATCGGCACGGAAACGTCCGTCCTGAATCAGCTGCGTCAGATTCTGGTTCGTGCTGCAGATGAGGCGGACATCCACTTTGATGGGGGTGACACCGCCGATGCGTTCGACTTCCTTTTCCTGAAGTACACGTAAAAGCTTTGACTGCAGCGGAAGCGGCATCTCACCGATTTCATCTAACAGCAGTGTGCCGCCGTCAGCCAGTTCGAATTTGCCGATTTTGCCGCCCTTTTTGGCACCGGTAAAAGCGCCGCCTTCGTAGCCGAAAAGCTCGGATTCAAGAAGATCCTTTGGAATAGCCGCACAGTTGATCTTGACAAAGTTACTGGTGCTCCGGCTGCTGAGCTGATGCAGTGCGTTGGCGAATACTTCCTTTCCAACGCCGGTTTCTCCAGTAAGAAGAATGGATAATCCGGAATTGGCGAAGATGGCAATGGTGGACTTGATCTGCTGGATAGCCTGCGAAGTACCGATGATATAATCCAGTGGATTGGTCTGTTTGCGCAGCTGTTCAATCGTCTGCTGATACAGCTCGTTCTGCTGCTGCATTTTTTCAACTTCTGAGTAGAGATTGTAGATCTCCCCAACTTCGTTAAATGTGGAGATGGCAACACCGCCAATGACTTCCCCATCTTCGATCAAAGGGATACGGTTGCAGACAAAACTGATATCTTTGCCAGTTTTGTGATCATAAAGAGTCATTAAGGCACCGATATGTGCTTTTCCCGAGGCCATTACTTCCGGAAGTTTCGTGGTCGGAATCACACTTTTGATCGGTTTGCCAATGACGTCCTCTAACTGTACATTCAAAATTTCTGTGTAGGGTTTATTCATGTAGGCAATGCGGCAATGTTCATCTACAATGATAAAATTGGAAAAGGCATTAAGGGCAGTTGTCCATAAAGGTGTAAAATTCATAATAAATCTCCTTAGTTACCATTCAAAATGCAAAAGAAAGTTCATGAACATGTGACAGTTTTAATGCTTTTATGATACATCAGGTGCGACAGAAATGCAACACATGTGTGACAATTAGACAACACATGTGTGCGCATCATGCAGGCCGTGCGGTTCCGTACGTGAATATTCAGCCAGAAAAAGGATCAAAAAGGGCAAAATTACGTCAAAAAGGCCTGAAATCAGGCGGATTCGTCTTTGAATATGAATTGGCACGGGATTTGCTATTAATATAGGCAGAAACAAAAAACAAGAACTTTATGGTGTGAGAAAGGAAAAAGGAATTATGAAAAAAGTAGTTATTGTCAGCGCTTGCAGAACAGCAATCGGTGCATTTGGGGGTACTTTAAAGGATGTTCCTGCAGCAGAGCTTGGCGCACTTGTTGTAAAAGAAGCTGTTTCAAGAGCAGGCATCAAACCGGAACAGGTGGATGAAGTTATTTTTGGTAATGTATTGCAGGCTGGTCTCGGACAGAATCTTGCCCGTCAGGTAACTTTAAAGGCGGGGCTTCCAATCGAGACAACAGCTGTGACAATCAATATCGTGTGCGGTTCAGGTCTGAAGAGTGTGGCCATGGCAGCCAACCAGATCCTTGCAGGCGAATCTGAAATCGTTGTCTGCGGCGGTACAGAAAACATGAGTGCAGCGCCATATGCCATTCCAACGGCACGTTGGGGTGCAAGGATGAACAATAACAAGATCGTTGATGTTATGGTCAATGATGGACTGTGGGATGCTTTCAATCAGTATCATATGGGTATCACTGCTGAAAATGTTGCAGAGAAATATGGTATCACAAGAGAAATGCAGGATGAATTTGCAGTGGCTTCTCAGAGCAAAGCAGAAGCAGCTGTTAAGGGCGGCAAGTTCAAAGATGAAATTGTTCCTGTTGTGATTCACGGTAAGAAAGGTGATACAGTTTTTGATACAGATGAATATCCTAAATTTGGCACAACACTTGAAAAAGTTGCCAAATTAAAACCGGCCTTCAAAAAAGACGGCGGTACAGTTACAGCAGCGAATGCTTCCGGTATCAACGACAGTGCTGCAGCATTTGTTGTGATGAGCCAGGAAAAAGCAGAAGAACTTGGCCTGAAACCAATGGCAACCATCGTTTCCTATGCAACAGGCGGTGTCGATCCATCTATCATGGGTGTTGGTCCGGTGCCTGCTGTTAAGAAAGCTATGACAAAAGCAGATCTTACCATCGATGATATTGATCTGATCGAAGCAAATGAAGCGTTTGCAGCCCAGTCTCTGGCAGTTGCTCAGGAATTGAAATTTGATATGAACAAAGTGAATGTCAATGGTGGTGCCATTGCCCTCGGACATCCGATTGGTGCATCCGGTGCCAGAATCCTTGTTACATTATTATACGAAATGCAGAAGAGAGAGGACGCAAAGAAAGGCCTTGCCACACTGTGTATTGGCGGTGGCCAGGGTCAGGCGCTCATCGTTGAAAAAGCTTAATCCTATTTATTTAGTTTAATCCACTTCGCGAAAAATCCCCTGGTGGTCTGAAAGTAATTTCAGATCGTCCGGGGGATTTTTCATATTTACAGTGCTTGAGCCTGCAAAGCCGCGTATTTAAAGACCGAGAGATGTGATGACAGCCTCTGTTTCATCCAGCACGGATGAGAAAACAGAGAGGGCGCTGGCAACAGGTGCTTTGGTGGTCATATCTACGCCGGCTTTTTTCAGGACATTGATCGGATAGTCGGAACCGCCGGCTTTTAAGAAATCAATATAATCTCTGACTGCTGGTGCACCGTCTGTCAGAATGCGGTGACTGAGGGCAATGGCTGCGGAAAAACCAGTGGCATACTGATAGACATAGAAAGGCATATAAAAATGAGGAATTCTGGCCCATTCCAGTGAAATCTCGGGATCGTTTACCATATCAGGCCCGAAATAAAGGGTGTTCAGATCTCCATAAATCTGACACAGGGACTGGGCATTTAATGTTTCACCTGCTGCGGTCTTTTCATGGGTAATTTTTTCAAATTCCGCAAACATGGTCTGGCGGAACAGTGTACCTTTGAACATATCAAGGTAATGATTCAAAAGCCAGAGTTTTTCGTGAGGATCACTGCATCTTTCAAGCAGATCATGCATGAGCAGTGCTTCATTGCAGGTGGAGGCAATTTCAGCGACAAAAATGCTGTAGCTGGCATCCACATAGTGGTGAGTGTGATTGGCATACCATGAATGAAGAGAATGTCCCATCTCATGAGCCAGTGTAAAGACATTGTCCAATGTGCCCTGGTAATTCATCAGGACAAAAGGATGGTGGGCATAATCACCGCCGGAATAAGCACCGGTGCGTTTGCCTTTGTTCTCATAGCGGTCAATCCAGCCGCCGTGCATGCCTTCATTCAGCAGTTGAATGTAAGATTCACCAAGGGGTGCCAGTCCGCGGCTGACAATCTCCATGGCTTCGTCAAAAGGAATGGATGCATGTTCACCGGATACAAGAGGCGTATAGACATCATACATATGCAGTTCCTCTACGCCAAGCATTTTGCGGCGAAGACGGACATAGCGGTACATTTCAGGAAGGGCATCATGAACCGCTTCGATCAGCTGGTCATAAACAGCTGTCGGAATATTGTTCTGAGACAGATGGGCTTCCATGGAGGAGGCATAATGTCTGGCTTTTGTATAGAACAGTTCTTTTTTCAGATTGGAAGCAAAAATGGCAGCCACGGTGTTTTTATACTGGTCAAAGGAACGGTAGTAGGACTGGAAAACTTTGCGGCGAAGATCCCTGTCAGAACTTTCAAGGAGAGGAACGAAACGTCCGTGGGAGATGCCGATTTCATTGCCCTGACGATCTGTGATACTTTCAAATCGGATATCCGCATTGTTGAACATATAAAAAATGGACTGCGGGGTGCTGTCCAGGTCCATAGTCAGGGACATGAGGGCCTCTTCCTCTTTTGAAAGCGTATGGGATTTCATACGCAGTGTGTTTTCAAGATAATGGGTAAAAGGTATCAGCTCAGAGTAGTTCTTTAAGGCTTCCGGTATAAAATCTTCCGGAAGGGAAAGCAGTTCAGGATCCTCGAAAGCGGTTGTCTCATAAAAATGGTTGCCTGTAAAATCGACCTGACCACGAAGGTCCTGATAATGCGGATTGGATGTGTCCTCATCGGAACGGTGTCCTGCATAGCAGTAGAGACTGTCAAGTTCCACCAGTACTTTCTCCTTTTCCGTCAGATAAGTGCAGAGCGTTTCAGCCGAATCACCAAGATGATCTTTGAAGGCAGCCAGTGCGTCGATATGTGTCCGGCATGCTTCAAGTGCAGATGTAAATGCGTCATCGTTGGAAAAAATATCTTCTATATGCCATTTATCCTTGGCAGGGACTTCCTCACGCAAAGGAAGAGTGTGTGTTGTCTGTTCAGCCATAAATAAACCTCCGTAAAAAATTTTCTTCAATAAGTATTATAACTTTTATATTTTTTAAAAGCAATGCTATGAAAAGTTTATAAAATCTTCACTGAATTCAGGATATATTTTTGTTATAATGAAAGATAAGAGATATACCTGAACAGGAGGAGAAAAAATGTCGGAATTTGTAGTCATGGAGAATGTGAAGAAGACTTACAAAATGGGTGAAGTGATGATTCATGCCGTGGATGGCGTTGATATAGAGATACATAAAGGCGAATTTGCAGTGATCGTGGGACCGAGCGGTGCCGGTAAAACGACGGTACTTAATATGCTGGGCGGTATGGACCGCGTGACATCAGGCAAGGTCATTGTGGACGGACGGGATATCAGCCTTTATAACAGCAGACAGCTGACAAAGTACCGCCGGGATGACATTGGTTTTGTTTTTCAGTTTTATAACCTGATCCAGAATCTGAACGCCCTGGAGAATGTGGAACTGGCATTGCAGATCAGTAAGCATCCCATGGATGCGAAAGAGGTTCTGAAGGATGTGGGCCTGGAAGACCGTATGTATAATTTCCCCTCACAGCTCTCAGGGGGTGAACAGCAAAGGGTAGCGATCGCACGTGCTCTTGCCAAGAATCCGAAGCTGCTCTTATGTGATGAACCCACCGGTGCCTTGGATTATCAGACCGGTAAGGCAATTTTGAAATTGCTGCAGGATACCTGTCATAAGCATGGTATGACGGTGATCGTTATTACCCATAACCTGGCCATTGCGCCGATGGCGGACAGGGTGATCCAGATTAAGAACGGAAGAGTCAGTGAGATGACGGTGAATCCGTATCCGCGTCCGGTAGAGACTATTGAATGGTAGGAGAGCATCTATGAGAAATGCAATAAACAAAGATTTTTTCAGAGAGATAAAGTATACACTCAATAGATATGTGTCCATTCTTCTGATTGTAGCATTGGGTGTTGCTTTTCTGGCAGGTATCAGGGCCACCTGCCCGGATATGAAATTGACACTGGATCACTATCTGGATGAGGCCGATTATATGGATCTTCGGGTACTGTCCACATTGGGACTGACTGGGGAGGATCTGACGGCAATTGCAGAAGTGGATGGCGTAAAGGAAGTGGATGGCGCACATAGCTATGATGCTTTTGTAATGAATGGCAATGAGAAATGGACATTACGCTTTTTGTCTGAACCGGTTTCAGTGAATAAACTGGAGATAACAGAAGGAAGGGATATTGAGAATGCCAATGAGTGCGTTGTGGACCATCTTCTGATTGAGAAGGACGGATATCATATCGGCGATCAGATCACGGTTGTGCCTCCGGGCAAAGGCGAAAAATTGTCAGACACATTGACGGAATCGACATTTACAATCGTGGGTGTGGCGGCAAGCCCGGAGTATTTTACAACGACCAGAGATACAACATCAGTCGGAACCGGTCAGACGGATGCTTTTGTTTTCCTGTCACCGGAGGCTTTTAAGAGTGATATCTACAGCGCAGTTTACATTACGGTGGATGGTGCGGCTGCAAAACAGGCCTATTCAGATGATTATGAAGCCGTGGTTGACAAGGTGAAGGCAAAGCTGGAAGCCATCAGCAGTGAGCGTGAGTCAGCCAGATATAACGGGATTATGGATGATGCCAATACAGAGATAGATGATGCCCGTGACAAACTGGCAGATGCCAAAGCAGAAGCGGAATCAGAGCTTGATGAGGCCTGGGCACAGATTCAGGATGGAGAACAGCAGATCAGTGACGGACAGAAGGAACTGGATGACAATAGAGCTGTCTATGAAGATCAGATTGCCGCTGCAAAGGCGAAGCTTTCTTCGGGGGAGCAGGAACTTCAGGATGGTCAGGCTGAAATCACGTCTAATGAGCAGAAGCTTCAGGACGGGCAGACACAGATCACGGCAGCCAGACAGCAATTGGAGGATTCTTCACAGACATTGGCGGAGAAGAAGCAGCAGTACGAAGCGGGATTGCAGGCAGCCAATGCCGGTCAGGAACAGCTGACAGCCGGTCAGGCCAAGCTGACGGAAGCGTTGGAAACACTGCAAAGTCAGGAAGCAGCATTAAATGAACAGAAGGCTTCGCTGCAGGAACAGAAGGAGAATTTGACGGCACAGCAGACAGAGCTGGAACAGGGCATCGCCCAGCTTGAAGCCCAGGAGGAGGCGTTGGAAGAACAGCGGAATGAGGCTGCGTCCCAGGAGGAACCGGATGAAGCTCTGATCGCACAGCTGGATGTCCAGATTGCAGCTGTTCAGGAGCAGTTAACCCAGCTGGATGCGCAGAAGAATGCGCTGGCAGAAGGTATTTCCCAGGTAGATGGCGGACTTGACCAGATAGAGGCAGGATTAAGCCAGATTGCATCCGGGAAGGAAGAATTGAACGAACAGCAGAAAGAATTGAACAGTCAGCAGGCCAAGCTGGATGAGACTTTTAATCAATTGACAGAGGCTAAGATACAGCTGGATGCGGGCAGCAGTCAGTTGGAATCAGGCAGGCAGCAGCTGGAGAGCAGACAACAGGAATTAGACAGCGGTAAGGCTGCCCTGGATCAGGCGAAAGCGCAGCTGCAAAGCGGACAGGCAGAGATTGATAAGGGTAAGGCTGAACTGAAGTCTCAGATGGCTTCGGCAGAAGCACAGTTTGCAGCGGCAGAGCAGAAGCTTACGGATGCAAAGTCGGAACTTGCAGATGCCAAAGAGAAGTATGCGTCCGGCAAAAAGAAAGCACAGGAGAAGATTGCTGACGCGGAGAAAGAAATTCAGGATGCAGAGGATCAGCTGGCAGATGTAGACTATCCGGAATGGTATGTTCTGGACAGAAATTCGACACAGGCGTATGTGGAATATGAGCAGAATGCAGAGAGAATCGGTGCTATCGGCAAGATTTTTCCGTTGATTTTCTTCCTGGTAGCGGCGCTTGTGAGTCTGACAACTATGACACGAATGGTTGAGTCACAGAGAACAGAAATCGGTACACTAAAAGCTTTGGGGTACAGCAATTGGGCCATTGCCAGAAAATATGTTTTTTATGCTTTATCGGCCAGTCTCATCGGAAGCCTGATCGGATTGGTTTTGGGGCAGAAATTGCTGCCATGGGTTATCATTGCTGCTTACCGTGTGCTCTATCCGAATTTGTTTGTGGTACTGACACCGCTGAATGCTTATTATTCTATCATGGCATCCGGTGCAGCTGTTATTTGCGTGACTGGTGCGGCGCTGGCGTCCTGTTACAGAGAACTGGTGGCATCACCGGCGGAATTGATGCGCCCTTCAGCACCGGCAGCAGGACGAAAGATTTTGTTGGAACATGTGGGATTTATCTGGCATCATATGAAATTCACATCCAAGGTTGCCGTGAGAAATCTTTTCCGTTACAAGAAACGTTTCTTTATGACTATATTTGGCATCGGCGGCTGTACAGCTCTTGTGGTCTTTGCTTTTGGACTGACAGACTCCATCAGCGGGGTCGCACACAGACAGTATGATGAGCTGTTCCACTATGACATGACACTGACACTGGATGACAATGCGGATGAGGCGGATATGGATGAATTGTATGATTTCTTAAGTCATAACAATGGTCTAAAGGCGGATCAGTATACCAGACTGCGTTCCATGAGTATGAGTGTCAAGGGCAATGGAGAGACTTCGTATACAGCTTATCTGACGGTGCCTGAGGATACAGAAGTTTACAAAGATTTTGTGGTGCTTCAGGACAGAAAAACAGGGACGCCATATGCAATGGATGATGAAACGGTGATTATCACGGAGAAGCTGGCCAATCTTCTCAGAGTGAGTACGGGAGATAAGATTACTGTTACAGACAATGATGTGGATAAGGAAGTTACGGTGGGACATATTGCGGAGAATTATCTCATGAGTTATGTGTATATGTCACCGGCATTATATGAGACAACATTCGGTGAGACGCCGAAATGGAATAAGATAGAAGCTTTCATTCCGGGACTGACCAGTGAAAATTCCGAATCCTATTCAGCAAAATTGCTGGCATTGAATGCAGTATCAGGAACATCCACCACTGATTATGTCCGAAGCAAGTTTGAGGAAGTGCTGAACAGTCTGAACATTGTGACGCTGATTCTGATGACTGCCGCCGGTATGCTGGCATTTATCGTATTGTACAATCTGAATAATATCAATATTACAGAACGACGCAGGGAACTGGCAACGATTAAAGTGCTTGGATTTTATGATCTGGAAGTGGCAGAATATGTATACAGAGAGAATATACTGCTGACGATTATTGGTGCCCTTGTGGGGGCGGTATTCGGCAAGTATCTGCATGCGTATATTATTACTTCCGTCGAGACAGAGGTGCTCATGTTTATCCGTCGTGCGGACTTTTCGAGCTATATTTATGCGATTATTATTACATTCGGCTTCTCGATTTTTGTCAACTGGCTGATGTACTACCGACTGAAAAAAATAGACATGGTTGAATCTTTGAAATCGGTTGAATAACTGTCAATTTCAATAAAAAATACTTGCTTTTTATATCTGAAATGGTATAATGTGATAGACAATTTAATAATGGGAGAAATATTACAGAAAAAAGAGGTTTAAACGATTATGAAAAAGAAATCTGTCACAAAGATTCTTTTAAGTGTAATGGTGCTTTTGGTATCTGTTGCATTCTGCGCATGCGGAAGCAATAAGAGTACAGAGTCTTCTGAAACTGGTAATAGTTCTTCAGAAAAGACAACTGAATCAGTAGCAGATGGCACACAGTCTGACGCAGCCAATTCAGATACTTCCTGTTTCACAGTAGGTCTGTCACAGGAAATCAGCAGTCTTGACCCGCACGAAGATACGGATGCAGGAACTCGCAGTGTCTTATTTAACGTTTTTGAAGGTTTGGTAAAACCTACTACAGATGGTGATGTCACTCCGGCAGTGGCAAGTGATTACACAATCTCTGATGATGCAAAGACATATACTTTCACATTACGAGATGGAATTACTTTCCAGGATGGCAACCCTGTAACAGTCGAAGATATTAAATATTCATTAGAGAGAAGTGCGGAAATGGACGGCGAGTCTTCCGCACTTTCTGCTATTTCAGCGATCAATATTGTGGATGACAAGACCATTGAACTGACATTGTCAGAAGCAAATTCAGAGTTTATCTACAACCTGTCTGTTGCAATCCTTGAACAGGCTAACGATGCGAATCAGGCAACCAATCCAATCGGTACAGGTCCTTTCAAGATCACGAACTTTGCAGAAGGTCAGTATCTTGAGATGGAGAGATATGATGGTTACTGGAACAAAGAACTTGACTGCATCCAGCATGCCAAGTTCAAATTCATTGCAGATGCTCAGTCCGCTTTTGTGGAACTTCAGGGCGGTACTATTGATATGCTTCAGTATCTGACCAATGATCAGGTAGCGGCACTTGGAACTGAGAATTACAATATCGTAGAGTCTACAATGATGCTGGTTCACGGTCTTTTCCTGAATAACGCTTATGAGCCACTGAAGGATGTTCGTGTCAGACAGGCACTGAACTATGCAGTTGACAGAGATGCCATCAATGAATTCCTGTTCGGCGGAAAGAGCAAGATTATCCAGACACATGGTTATCCGACTATCACAGCATGGTACAATGCAGATACAGAAGGCACTTATACATATGATGTAGATAAAGCCAAAGAACTCCTTGCTGAAGCAGGTTATGCAGATGGTTTTGATCTTGAGATCACTGTACCTAGCAGTTATTCACAGCATGTTCAGACTGCAGAGATCATTGCAGAACAGCTGGCAGCTGTAGGCGTGAATGTAACTATCAACCAGGTTGAATGGAGTTCATGGTTATCAGATGTTTACCAGGGCAGAGATTATCAGTCTACAGTCATCGGCTTTGACATCAGCTCTCTTTCCCCGGCTACATGGTATAAGAGATATTACACTGATTCCAGCAATGACTTTACAAACTTCAGCGATGCATCATATGATGAAGTATATGGCAAAGCACTGGCAACTATTGATCATGATGAGAAGCATCAGCTGTATGGTGAACTTCAGCAGATGCTTACAGATCAGGCAGCATCTGTATTTATCGAAGATCCGGCTGACTTTATTGCAGTCAGCAACAAGTATACAGGTTACCAGAGCTATCCGGTTTCCGCAATTGACCTTTCACTTGTCAAACCGGTTCAGTAATCTGAATCATCAATAGAAATTAAATAGAGCACATCGATCAGGTTTCTATAAGCGGAACCTGTCGCGGAGGTCATAATGAAATATTTTATAAAAAAAATCATTACTCTCATTATAACATTGTTATTTATTTCACTTCTGACCTTTACCGCTTTTAGTGTCATACCGGGAGATGCCGCCGTTTCCAAACTGGGAGTGGATGCATCTCCCGAAGCTATTGCAAGGGTCAGAGCAGAGTATGAGTTGGATCAGCCTGTTTTAACCCGTTATGTGCATTGGCTTGGTAAGGCATTACATGGCGATTTTGGTCAATCATACAAATACGATACAATGACAGTGACACAGCTTCTGCAGTCCCGACTGCCGGTCACAATTCTGCTGGCTGTGATGTCGTTTATCATTATCATTGTTGTATCACTGCCTTTGGGCATGCTGTCAGCACGCTATGCCGGCAAATGGCTGGATGTAGTGATCAATCAGGTGACGCAGATCACAATGGCGATTCCGTCTTTCTTTCTGGGAATTATCCTGACGGTTATTTTTGGTCTGGTGCTTAAGGTGTTTCAGCCCGGAGGTTATGTCAGTATGCAGGAGGACCCGAAAGGATGCATCGAGTACCTGATTCTTCCGGCTGTTGCGGTAGCGCTTCCAAAGATTGCGATGGTTGTGAAGTATCTTCGAAATTCCGTATTAAGCGAAATGAAGAAAGATTATGTCAGAACGGCTTACAGCAAAGGCAATTCCGTCAATCAGGTTTTATATGGCCATGTTCTTCGTAATGCGTTGATACCTGTTATTACATTTGTAGCGATGGTTGTAGCAGAAATTCTTGCCGGAAGTCTTGTCATTGAGCAGGTTTTCAGCATTCCGGGTATGGGTCGTCTGATGATCACATCGATATCAACCCGTGATTATCCGGTTGTTCAGGCAGCGGTATTATATATTACATCCATTGTTGTGATCATCAATTTTCTTGTGGATATTTTATACCAGCTGGCAGACCCGAGAGTACGGACAGCGTAGGAGAGTAGAAGATGAAGAAACATAATTACAGTCTGATTTTCGGTCTGATCCTGACAGGCATTATCCTCGTCATAACGATTATCGGCCAGTTCTGGACGCCGTATGATATTACAGGCATGAACAGCATGGCCAGGAATCAGGCACCAAGCCTGATGCATATTATGGGAACAGATAACTTCGGAAGAGATGTTTTCAGCCGTGTCATGAATGGCTGCGGCACGACATTTTTTGTGGCATTGTCCACAGTTGTCATTGGATGTTTTTTTGGCGTTATCATCGGTGCACTCACCGGATTTTACGGGGGTCTTCTGGATGAGATTGTTATGCGAATCAATGATGTTTTATTATCATTCCCGAGCGTCCTGCTTGTTTTGATCTTTATCAGTTTTATCGGAACCGGCAAGTACAAGATCATCGTGGCCTTGGGTGTGATGTTTATCCCGAGTTTTGCGCGAATTGTGCGAAGCGAAGTGATACGATACAAGTCCCAGGAATTTGTCCGCAGTGCCCAGGTGATGGGAGCGGGCAGTCTGAGAATTATATTTGTACATATTTTGCCGAATACCGTTGTAAGCATGCTGACAGCAGCGGCGATCGGTTTTAACAATGCTGTTCTGGCGGAGGCAAGTATGAGTTATCTCGGACTGGGTGTTCAGCCGCCGGATCCAAGTCTCGGACGTATGCTTTCGGAGGCACAGGCCTATATATTTACAGCACCGTGGTATGCCATTTGGCCGGGTGTTGTCATTGTTCTTATTATTCTCGGCTTCAGTCAGATCAGTGAAGGGCTGAGGGCCATCAGCGATTAGGAGGAACCTATGGATAAGGAATTATTAAAAATCGAGAATTTGACCATTGGTTTTCCAACAAAGAGTGGCATACACACAGTTGTGGATCATGTCAATCTTGAGGTGGGAAAAGGAGAAATCGTCGGAATCGTTGGTGAATCCGGTTCCGGTAAGTCCATGACATCTCTTGCAGTGATGGGACTGCTTAGTGAAGAAGCGCAGGTATCTGAGGGCTCCATTCAGCTGAATGGTCAGGAACTTTTGGGCATGAGCCGTGAGGAGCGCCGCAAGATCCAGGGCAAGAATATGTCGATGGTCTTTCAGGAACCGATGACATCTCTGAATCCGGTCATGAAGATTGGTACTCAGGTGGGAGAAAGCCTGAAACTGCATACAGATTTAGATAAAGAAGCGATTCGCGGACGTGTGATCGAAGCACTGGCCAGTGTTGGCCTCAGAAATCCGGAATTACTGGTGGATCAGTATCCTCATGAAATTTCCGGCGGTATGCGTCAGCGTGTGATGATTGCCATGGCGATTATCAACCATCCGGATCTGATCATTGCGGATGAACCGACGACGGCCCTTGACGTAACTGTACAGGCTCAGATTCTGAATCTGTTGAAGAAAATCCACAGAGATATGGGCAGTTCTATTCTGTTTATTTCCCATGACTTAAACGTCATCAAGGAAGTCTGTCAGAAGGTGGTTGTCATGTACAAAGGGGTGATCGTAGAGCGCGGAGATGCCAAAGAGGTACTGAAGCATCCAAAGCATGAGTATACCCGCAAGCTTGTAGCGTCTATGCCGGATCAGGTACGGAAATCCCAGAATACAAAGAAGCTGCTGGAAGTTCAGGATTTGAATGTTTATTATAAAGAGAATAAGAAGCTGTTTTCAAGTAAGGATAAACGCAAGCATATTATCCATGGTATGAGTTTTGATCTTTATGAGGGTGAGATTCTCGGCGTTGTAGGTGAAAGCGGCTGTGGCAAGTCCACATTGGCGAAGACCATTGTCGGACTGAATAGAGAGTATGACGGTAAGCTTGAGATGGATCATCTGAAACCGCAGATGGTCTTTCAGGATCCTTTTAGTTCCCTGAATCCTGCCAGGAAGATTGGTTGGATCCTTGAGGAACCACTGAAGCTGAAAGGCATTAAGGATAAGAAACAGCGTAAAGAGTTGGTGAATCAGATGCTGACAGAGATTGGCCTGGATCCATCTTTTGCGAATCGTTATGCCAGGGAGCTTTCAGGCGGTCAGAGACAGAGAATCAGTATCGGCCTGTCACTGATGCGCGGGGAAAAATTGATCATCGCTGATGAGCCGGTATCCGCTCTTGATGTTACGGTTCAGTCACAGATTCTCAGGTTGCTTCTGAAGTTGCATGATGAGAAGAATCTGACGTATATGTTTATTTCCCACGATTTGAATGTTGTGCATTATATGTGTCACAGAGTGATTGTGATGTATCTTGGAAGAATTGTGGAGATGGCAGATGTGGATGAACTTTATGATCATCCATGTCATCCGTATACAAGAATGCTGTTTGACAGTATTCTGACAGATGAAGAGAAAGAAACGACAGATAGCGTCACAGTGAATGAAATATTACCGGAAACAGTGGATGGAGACGGTGGATGTCCGTTTTACGGCCGCTGTCGTTATGCAGGTGAGAATTGCCTGAGTGAGGTGCCGACATTGACAGATATCGGTACGCCGGGGCATCCGCACCTTGTGAGATGTGAAAGGATAGCATATGGAGAGAAATATACGGCTGCTGATTGAATATGATGGCAGCAGATATGATGGATGGCAGCGCCTTGGCAAAGGTCATGGCGTGACCATCCAGGGAAAACTGGAAGATGTTCTCAGCAAGATGACAGGAGAACAGGTAGAATTGATCGGAGCAGGAAGAACAGATGCCGGCGTCCATGCTTATGAGCAGGTGGCGAATTTCCATACCAACAGCAATATGAAATGCTGGGAGATGAAGTATTATCTGAATCGATATCTTCCCGGGGATATTGCGGTCAATCGTGTGGACGATGTGCCAGAACGTTTCCACAGCAGGTACAATGCAAAAGCTAAGAAATATCTCTATCGTATTGCCATTGGCGATGTTCCCTGTGTTTTTGACAGAAAGTATACCTGGTACTGTTTCGATAAGCTGGATGTGACTGCAATGAAAAAGGCGGCAGCCCTTCTTGTTGGAGAACATGATTTCAAAGCTTTCTGTTCCAACAAGCGTACAAACAAATCCACTGTTCGTGAGATTTATGATATTGATATTTATGCTGATACGAGAGAACTGCAGATTACAGTTTATGGCAATGGTTTCTTATATAATATGGTAAGAATCATTGTGGGCACCCTAATTGAAGTCGGAAAAGGAGAGCGCCGGCCGGAAGAAATGACAGCTATTTTAGAGAGCAGGGACAGAACAAAAGCCGGAGCAACTGCGGCGGCACAGGGATTGTTCCTTCAGGAAGTGGAATACTAGACGATCATTGCGAACTGTTAGTAGAATATCGAAAAACATCAAAGAGCACCCGTTCATGGCAGGCACACTCGCACTGCACCGTCACAGGCAGCGGTACATAAAGTGGTAAAGGACACCACTTAAGTACCGGCCGTGACGGAAGCACCTGCCATGAATGGGTGCTCTTTGATGTTTTTTCAAAAGGTTATTGCCAGCTCGCAATGATCTGTGTATAGAAAGGCGAAGGTGTAAGTGAGTTAATCCTGTAAAGCAGATATGCCTTCTGAAGTGGAGCGCTTATCTGGATGGAATATCTGCCGGGAGGCGTTCATGGCGAAACATCGAAAACTTCGAAAGAACAACGATCCACAGTTAATCATGTCAGGTGCTTCTGGTGCGGCCGGTACTTAGGTGTTGTTTTTTAACACCTTATGTACCGCTGCCAGCACTAGGCAGTGAAAACGGGCCTGACATGATTAACTGTGGATCGTTGCTCTCAAAGACCAAGGATGTTTCGCCGTCCTCGATCTTCCGGCAGATGGTGGAATTTGGTATTTTGTAGATATAAATAAAAAAGTTTAAAAAATTTAAAAAAAGTGCTTGACGTTTTTGATTTCCTGTTATATAATTCTTTTTGTCAAGAGACATTGGGCTATCGCCAAATTGGCAAGGCACAGGATTCTGACTCCTGCATTTGAAGGTTCGAGTCCTTCTAGCCCAGCTATTAGGTCAGACATCTTGCTGAGGCAAGATGTCTGTTTTTTTTATCCTGCGACAGGCAGAGAGAGGAGACGGAGGATGTATACACATGATCGAAGGGTTACTTATAGTGAGATTTCCATGAAAGGTTTTGCAGATATTGCTCAGATTGCCGAATACTTTCAGGATTGCAGCGTTTTCCAGTCGGAAGTGCTTGGCATGGGGCTTACCTACATGAATGAGCATCATCTGGCCTGGCTGCTGGCTTCATGGCAGATTGATGTGGACACATATCCGGAGATGGGATGCAAAGTCAGTGTCAGCACATGGCCATACAAATTCGATGCAGCTTTCGGTTACAGAAACTTTATGCTTCAGGACGAGAACGGCAGACGTCTCGCTGTTGCCAATTCGCAGTGGATACTTGTGGATATGGAAAACGGACACGTTGTAAGAATTGCACCGGAGATTGCGGCACATTATCCTATGGAAGAGAAAGCGGACATGTCGTATGCACCGCGTAAGATTGCTTTCAGAGAAGAAAAGGAAAGGCTGGAACCGATCAGTGTTCCAAAAGCGTTTATTGACACGAATCAGCACATGAATAATGCACAGTATATAAGAACGGCATTGGAATTTGTACCGGAGGATTTTCATATTCGCCAGGTACGTGTAGAATATAAGAAAGCGGCAGTATTGCATGACCAGTTGTATCCTTTTATATATAAGGATGATCAAATCATCAAGATTCTGCTTGGAGATGCAGAAGGTCAGGCCTACGCGGTTGTTGAGTTCAAAAGATAGATAGGGGAGGAAAAAATGATCGAATTAGGAAAGAAACAGGTTTTAACAATCAAGCGTGTGAAAACATTTGGTGTATATCTTGGCTGTGAAGGCGAAGAGCAGGCTGTCTTATTACCGTCCAAATATGTGCCGGAAGGCAGCCAGATCGGTGATGAGATTGAAGTATTTATTTATCGTGATTCTCAGGACAGACTGGTGGCCACAACATTGGAGCCAAAGCTGAAACTGGGAGAAACAGCGATACTGGAAGTCAAAGAGGTGGGCAAGATTGGTGCATTCCTGGACTGGGGATTGGAAAAGGATCTTTTTCTGCCTTTTAAAGAGCAGACATGGCGTCCGGAGAGCGGTCAGAGCTGCCTGGTGGCACTTTATATAGATAAGAGCCGCCGTCTCTGTGCAACGATGAAGGTTTATGAATATCTGCGAACAGACAGTGATTATCAGAAAAATGATTACGTTGAGGGTATTGTTTATCAGATCAATGAACATTATGGTGCTTTTGTTGCCGTAGACGGCATGTATCATGGCATGATCCCATCCAAGGGTGTTCATGGCCGTATGAAAGTCGGAGATCGGGTACATGCCAGAGTTGTTAAAGTCAGAGAAGACGGCAAAATGGAACTGACGATGTCAGAGACAGTCAGTGTGCAGATGGACAAGGACGGAGAGAAGATCCTCAGACTGCTGGACAGCTATGACGGTGTATTGCCTTTTACAGAAAAAGCCAGTCCGGAAGTTATTGAGCGTGAGCTCGGGATCAGTAAAGCAGCCTTCAAACGTGCTGTGGGACGACTGCTGAAACAGCAGAAGATCATGATTCAGGGTGGAAAAATCAGACGGATAGGTTGACAAAAAAGCGTATCATTGGTATAATCTTTTTGTAACAATAATGTAACAACTTACAATTGTTTATTAATATCTTGTAATTGCATTTACATAATTATGGGATAGGAACAAAGTAAAAGATAGAAAAGGGGTATACCGATGGTGAATCATAGATATAAGAGAGCTGTGTTAGGTATTACCACAGCTCTTGTTGTTTCTGCATGTACAGTGCCGGCGATGGCAGCACCGATTACGATCAATACAGATCAGAGTATATCTGTTGTCAGCACCGACAGTACCTATGTAGGAGGCCTGGATCTGGAAGCAAGGATTATTACAACTGTCGAACAGGATCAGCGTTCTCCGTATGCGAAGAAGGGTATCGCTGTTGCTGATGATTATCTGAAGATCCATACAGAACCGAATGGCGATGCAGATGTTGTGGGTAAGCTTTATTCCGGCTCGGGCTGTGAGATTGAGGAAGTCAAAGACGGATGGGCACATATTACATCCGGTGATTGTGATGGCTATGTGGAAGCAAAGTATTTGCTCACAGGGACAGATGCGGAAGCCTATGCAGAAGAACATAAAGTTTCTGAATTGGTTGCAAAGTCACAGAGTGAGCAGATGTATATGTACGAAGAACCTTCAGCTGATGCCAAGATTGTGACAACTGTTTTGTGGGATCAGGAGCTGACAGTGCTCGGAGCATCAGACGATGGCCAGTGGGTACAGGTTAAGGTTGGTGATAACACAGGTTACATTCCGGCAGATTCAGTTGTTCTGGATGTGAAATACGAAGAGGCTGTTTCTGTTGATGAAGAGCAGACGAAGAAGGAATCTGAGACGGCAGAGACAGAAGCAGAGACAAAGGCTGCTGAAACTGAAGCGTCCGAAACTGAAGCTGAAACTGAGAAAGAGACAGAAGCAGAGACAAAGGCTGCTGAAACTGAAACAGCAGAAACAAAAGCCGCAGAGCCAGAGAAGACTCAGCAGGATAAAGCATCCGCTGCTTCTTATACAGATGTGAATGAAACGGTATGGGCAACGTATTCCGTATCTATCCGTTCAGCAGCATCGACAGATGCAGATAAATTGGATGTACTGGTAGGAAGCTACAGCATTACACGTACAGGCGTTGGCGACAACGGTTGGAGCAAGGTGGATTACAATGGTCAGACAGGCTACATCAAGAGCGAATATCTGACAACAACGAAACCGGCTGCAGCATCAGACAGTACACAGCAGACAACTGAGAAAAAGCAGGAAACGAAAGAAACTGTTTATGCAACAGCAGGTGTGAATATCCGTGCCAAGGCATCAGCAGATGCGGATGTTATCGGTACACTGATCGCAGGCTACAGCATTACACGTACATCAGACAGCAATGGCTGGAGTAAGGTGGATTACAATGGTCAGACAGGTTACATTAAGAGCGATTATCTGACAACAACAAAGCCTCAGGTAACTGAGAGCAATCAGACATCTTCTTCATCCAATACTTCCTCTTCTAAGAGTGATATTGAAGAAGTGAAAGAAAACGTTTATGCAACAGCAGGTGTGAATATCCGTGCCAAAGCATCAGCAGATGCGGATAAGATCGGTACACTTGCAGCAGGCGGCAGCATTACACGAACAGGCAAGACAAGCAGCGGCTGGAGCCGTGTTGATTATAACGGTCAGACAGGTTACATCAAGAGTGATTATCTGACGACGACCAAGCCAACTGTAACAAGCAATACAACTGCTTCATCTACTTCATCCAGCTCTTCACTGGGCCAGCAGATTGCAGACTTCGCTGTACAGTATGTCGGTTATCCATATGTCTATGGCGGCAACAGCCTGACAAATGGTGTTGACTGTTCAGGATTTACACAGCAGGTTTACCTGCATTTCGGTTATTCCATTCCGAGACGTGCAAGTATTCAGGCAACTGTTGGCACATCTGTAGCTATCAGTGATCTTCAGCCTGGTGACCTTGTATTCTATGGTGACAGCGAAGGCGTCGGCCATGTTGTTATCTATATCGGTAATGGCAAGGTTGTTCATGCAAGTACACCATCGAAGGGAATTATCATTTCCGATTTGTACTACAGAACACCAATGTGTGCAAAACGTATTATCTAATCAATATACGAAAGAAAAACTGTATGTTTGCAGAGTATTCTGCGGGCATGCAGTTTTTCTTTTTTCTTTCCTTTGATCGGTTTTTCAACAATCATTCGACAAAGGACAACGCTATGTGAATAGATGGAAAAATAGCAATTGTTTTATGGAAAACTTTCGATGAAATTCTGATTGTTTCGGGAGTGAAACAATTTAAAAATGTCTAATTGTGAGAATTGCACAATAATTGTGCCAAAACATGTCGAAGTTGCCCGATAGAGGATGAGGACAAGTGAAAAGTTATCACCAGGTTATCCACAGGCAAAAATACTGAAAAGGCGCTATTTTTGAGTTATACACAGAGTTATCCACTTTATCCACAGGTTTGTGGATAAAAAAATGGTGGATATCTTGAGCACTTATGCAAATATATGTTTTGTATAAAACGTAAAAAGTGTCGAATTGAGGAAAAAAAACGCGAAAATACTTGACTTTTGTATTGACAAATAATAATAAAAATGGCACAAAAAATTCTAAATAAAATACGTCTAATAGTCTAAAAATACATTTATTTTTTGAAAATTCAATGAATTGACTTGAAAAAAACGGTATATATGGTATAATAATGCTATAGTTTTACAAGTTGTAAGACAGAAAGACCCTGATTCATTTCAGTGGAATATAGATGAAGGAGATGGTTATATGCGTTATATCATCAGCGGCCGCAATATCACAGTTACAGAAGGATTGAAGGAAGCCATTTACGACAAGTTAGGCAAGCTTGAGAAGTACTTTACACCTGAGACAGAGATTATTGTTACATTAAGCGTTGAGAAGCAGCGTCAGAAGATTGAAGTAACAGTTCCTGTGAAAGGACATACAATCCGTGCAGAACAGTCCAGTGATAATATGTATGTATCCATAGATCTGGTGGAAGAGATTATCGTCCGTCAGTTGAGAAAGTACAAGACAAGAATTGCGAACCAGCAGAACAGCAGAAAGAACTTCCAACCGGCGTATCTTGAGATGGAGACAGATGGTGATGAGGAAGTGAAGATCGTCAGAACGAAGAAGTTTGCGATCAAGCCATTGGATCCTGAAGAAGCGTGTGTTGAGATGGAACTGCTCGGACATTCATTCTTTGTATTCCGCAATGCACAGACCAATGAAGTCAATGTTGTTTATAAGAGAAAAGGCAACACATACGGTCTGATCGAACCGGAGAACTAAATCCGTGTTGAATATTGAGTATAAGCATACTATGGGGAATAAATAGTGTGCGGTTGTATATAATTGACAAAAGCCCAAAAGGAGTTGTTCAAATTACAGGTGCTGGCAGTGCGAACGTGCCTGTATTGAACAACTCCTTTTGAGGTTTTTTTGTGTCTATCCAGGAATCAAACGTGGTTTATTATCGGGGATGCGGAAGTTTTTACGCTTTTTTTATTTGCAAATGGCAGTATATAGTGTTAGAATAAATTCGTTATAGACACGTTTCGGGTGCGCCGGACAGGAAGAAACACAGTATATATGAGGGCGCACAATTCAGTGATTTTAGGAGAGAACTATATGGGAATTTTCAGCAAGATTATGGGTACACACAGTGAGAGAGAACTGAAGAGAGTATATCCAATCGTTGATAAAATTGAAGCCATGGGTCCTGCTATGGAGAAGTTGTCTGATGAAGAGCTGAGAGCGAAGACAGATGAATTTAAGAAGCGTCTGTCTGAAGGAGAGACATTGGATGATCTCCTTGTGGAAGCTTATGCAGTTGTCAGAGAAGCAGCAACCCGTGTACTTGGCATGCGCCATTACAGAGTTCAGCTGATCGGCGGTGTGATCCTGCATCAGGGTCGTATCGCTGAGATGAAGACTGGTGAAGGTAAGACATTGGTATCTACATTGCCGGCCTATTTGAATGCACTTGAGGGCAAGGGTGTTCACATTGTTACAGTCAATGACTACCTGGCCAACCGAGATGCGGAGTGGATGGGTGAAGTTCATCGTTTTCTTGGATTGAGCGTTGGCGTCATTTTGAACAGTATGAATCCGGACGAGCGTCGTGCGGCTTATCAGTGCGATATTACTTATGCGACGAACAATGAACTTGGCTTTGATTATCTGCGTGACAATATGGCAGTTTATGAGAAGCAGCTGGTACAGCGTGAATTGAATTATGCGATCATCGATGAGGTGGACTCCGTATTGATCGATGAAGCCAGAACACCGCTGATCATTTCAGGTCAGAGCGGAAAGTCAACGGCACTTTACAACACCTGTGATTATCTGGCCAAACGTATGACAAAGGGTGAGCGTAAGGGCGAGATCAACAAGATGACAGTCATGATGGGCGAAGAAATTGAAGAGACCGGTGATTTCATTGTCAATGAAAAAGAGAAACATGTTGTTCTGACAGAACAGGGTGTCAAGAAGGTAGAGGAGTATTTTCATCTGAACAATCTGGCTGATGCTGATAACCTTGAGATCCAGCATGTTATGACATTGGCTCTTCGCGCCAATTATCTGATGTTCCGTGATAAGAACTATGTGGTTAAGGATGGCGAAGTACTGATCGTCGATGAATTTACAGGTCGTATTATGCCGGGCCGTCGCTATTCAGATGGTCTCCATCAGGCGATTGAAGCAAAAGAAGGTGTAGAAGTTAAGAGAGAGAGCCGCACGCTGGCAACGATCACACTGCAGAACTTCTTTAATAAATACAACAAGACAGCCGGCATGACCGGTACTGCCCTGACAGAAGAGGAAGAGTTCCGTGAGATCTATGGTCTGGATGTTATCGAGATCCCGCCAAACAAGAAAGTTATCCGTGTGGATCATGATGATCTGGTATTTGGTACCCACAGAGAGAAAATCAATGCCATTGTTGAAGAGATTATTGAGACCCATCAGAAGGGACAGCCTGTTCTGGTTGGTACAATCACCATCGAAGGCTCTGAAGAAATCAGTAACCGTCTGAGAAAAGAGGGGATTCCACATACCGTTCTGAATGCGAAGTTCCATGAGAAGGAAGCGGAGATTGTTGCACATGCCGGTGAAAGAGGTGCGGTGACCATCGCCACGAATATGGCCGGTCGTGGTACCGATATCAAGCTTGGGGATGGTGTGGCTGAACTGGGCGGTCTGAAGATTATCGGTACAGAGCGTCATGAATCAAGACGAATTGATAATCAGCTTCGAGGCCGTGCCGGACGACAGGGAGATCCGGGTGATACAAGATTTTTCATTTCCCTTGAAGATGATCTGATGCGTCTGTTTGGTTCTGACAAGATGATGAAGGTATTCAATGCACTGTCTCATGAAGATGGTATGGCGATTGAACACAAGATGCTTTCCAATGCTGTTGAGAAGGCACAGAAGAAGATCGAGTCCAACAACTTTGCTATTCGTAAGAACCTGTTGGAATATGACCAGGTTAACAATGAGCAGCGAGAATTGATCTATGAAGAGCGCCGCCGTGTCTTGAAGGGCGAGAGCATGCATGATGAGATTGTCCGTATGATTGGCGATGTTGTTAAAGCGGAGATCAATGATGTTATTGATGAAGGTCAGACACCGGCAGAATGGAATCTTCTGCTGCTGAACCGTACATTGCTTCCAATCGCACCGATTAAGCCACTGTCCATGAACAAGGATGATTATAAAGGCTATACGACAGAACGTCTGATCGATGAAGTGACAGAACAGGTCAAGGAACTGTATGCAAAGAAGGAACAGGAGATAACAGAGGAGACGGGCTCTGCGGAGACATTCCGCGAAGTAGAGCGTGTATTCCTGCTGAAAGTCATTGATAATAAGTGGATGAGCCATATTGATGATATGGATCAGTTACGTCAGAGTATTTCTCTGCAGGCATATGCACAGAAGGACCCTGTTGTAGAATACCGTTATGCGGGTATTGAGATGTTTGAAGAGATGATTGCTGCGATTTCCAAGGATATCGTGATGATCATGCTGCACATCCGCAAGAAACCTGAAGTGGAGCGCAAACAGGAAGTGAAGGTAACAGGAACGAACAAGGATGATTCCGGTCCAAAGAAACCTGTTCAGAGAAAGAACAAGAAAGTTCAGCCGAATGATCCTTGCCCATGCGGCAAGTGCTATCCGGATGGACGCCCGATTAAGTATAAGAACTGTTGCGGACGCAATCAGTAATAAATTGGAATCGTGCCTGCTTTGCAGACACGATTTCGCACCAGAACCTGCAAACAGGTTCTGATTATAGAAAGAGGTGATTTTGGTGGTCGAATTCGATCAGATTAAATTCGCTCTGAACGGCTATGCCGTACCATTAAAAGAAGTGGGGGATTCACTTTGACCTGGCTGGCAAGAAGTCAAGGATCGAAGAATTAGAGCGTATGATGGAGGAACCGGGTTTTTGGGACAATGCCGACAAAGCCAATAACTCCATGAAAGAATTAAAGAATTTAAAAGACACAGTTGAAGAATACCATCGATTGGAGACAGCATGGGAAGATGTGGAAACACTTCTTGAGATGGGCTATGAAGAGAATGATGCATCCCTGATTCCGGAAGTACAGGAAGCCATGGCAGATTTTGAGAAACGTTTTGAACATCTCAGAATTAAAACACTGCTTTCGGAAGAGTATGATGGAGACAATGCCATCGTCACATTGCATGCCGGAGCCGGTGGTACAGAAGCCTGCGACTGGGTCAGCATGTTGTTCCGCATGTATACAAGATGGGCTGAGAAGCATGGCTTTACAACCACCGTGCTGGATTATCTGGATGGTGAAGAGGCCGGTATCAAGTCTGTAACAGTGGAAATTGCGGGAGAGAATGCCTATGGGTATATGAAGAGTGAGAAGGGAATTCACCGTCTTGTCCGTATTTCACCATTTAATGCGGCGGGTAAACGTCAGACATCCTTCGCGTCCTGCGATGTTATGCCGGATATCGAGGAAGATCTTGATATTGAGATCAATGAGGATGATCTGCGAATTGATACGTACCGTTCCAGCGGTGCCGGTGGTCAGCATATCAACAAGACGTCATCGGCCATCCGTATTACACATTTGCCGACGAATATTGTTGTGCAATGTCAGAATGAGAGATCTCAGCATATGAATAAGGATAAAGCCATGCAGATGCTGAAAGCCAAACTGTATTTGCTGAAACAGCAGGAGAATCAGGAGAAGCTTTCAGGTATCCGCGGTGAGGTTAAGGATAATGCCTGGGGCAGCCAGATCCGTTCATATGTGATGCAGCCATATAAGCTGGTCAAGGACCATCGTACAGGTGCCGAGAGCAGCAATGTAGATGCGGTCATGGATGGAGATATTGATCTTTTTATCAATGCCTACCTGAAATGGAACAATCTTTTAAAAAATCAGCCGCAGGAACAATAAAACAGTTGCAATGGGGGATAATTTGTGCTACTATCGTTCTAGTAAAAACAAGTGTATTTCCTATGCGAACAAAAGGTGGATTTTATGGATAAAAGTGGCAAATATTACATTGTAAAGGAACGGGCATTGCCTGAAGTTTTACTGAAGGTTGTGGAGGCAAAGCGTCTGATCGATTCCGAGAAGGCGATGACTGTACAGGAAGCAACAGATGCCACGGGTATCAGCAGAAGTTCTTTTTATAAGTACAAAGATGATATCATTCCTTTTCATGAGAATGTTCATGGGCGGACCATTACGCTCAGCATACAGCTGGATGATGAGCCGGGACTACTGTCAGGGATATTGGGGAAGATCGCAGATTACAGAGCCAATATACTGACGATTCATCAGGCAATCCCCATCAATGGTGTTGCGTCATTGACATTGAGTATCGACGTTTTGCCGACAACAGGAGATTTTTCTGCACTTGTGGAGAGACTGAATGCAATGAAGGGCATTCACGACATAAAAATACTCGGAAGAGAATAGACAGAGCACGAAGTCTGAGTGCAGGAGGAGATTATTGTGAATATAGCTGTTTTAGGATATGGGACAGTCGGTTCAGGTGTTGTAGAGGTTCTGACAACGAACCGTGAGACAATTACAAAGCGTGCAGGTGAAGCCATTGATGTGAAATATGTTTTGGATCTGAGAGATTTTCCGGGAGATCCGATCCAGGAGAAGATTGTACATGATTATCAGGTGATCCTGGATGATCCGGAGATCAAGATTATTGTCGAAGTCATGGGGGGCGTTGAACCGGCTTACACTTTTGTCAAGAAGGCTTTACAGGTAGGAAAGAGTGTATCAACTTCCAACAAGGAACTGGTAGCGAAGCATGGCGCAGAATTACTGGCACTTGCCAATGAGAAGAATGTTAACTTCCTTTTTGAGGCCAGTGTCGGCGGTGGTATTCCGATTATCCGTCCTCTGAATCAGTCTCTGACAGCAGATGAGATTGATGAGATTACAGGTATTCTGAATGGGACAACGAATTATATGCTGACCAAGATGGATACGGCAGGTGCAGATTATGATACTGTACTGAAGGAAGCGCAGGACAGGGGCTATGCAGAACGACATCCGGAAGCAGATGTGGAAGGCTATGATGCCTGCCGTAAGATTGCAATATTAACTTCTCTTGCTTATGGTATGCAGGTGGATTATGAGGATATTCATACAGAAGGCATCACGCATATTACGGAGACAGACTTTAAGTATGCCAAGGCTATGAACATGGGCATTAAGCTGCTTGGCACAAGCCGCAGAGAAGAAGGCGGTCTGTTTGCACTTGTGGCACCGATGATGATCGCCCATGATCATCCGCTTTATAGTGTGAATGATGTATTTAATGCAATCCTTGTAAAGGGTAATGCCCTGGGAGATGTTATGTTCTATGGCAAGGGTGCAGGCAAGTTGCCGACAGCAAGCGCAGTTGTTTCTGATGTGGTGGATGAAGTCAAGCATATGGGAACCCATATCATGACGATCTGGCAGCCACAGAAACTGCATCTGGTTGAATATACATTGTACAAGAGCAGATTTTTTGTTCGTGCGAAGAATGGCACAGAAGATAAAGCGAGAGCCTTATTTGGGGACATTGCCATCTGCCATGCCGAAGGTGTGGATGGTGAGTATGGCTTTGTAACAGAACCAATGACAGTGGGCGATTTTGAAGAGAAGAAATCACAGCTTGACGGCTTTATCGCTCGTATTTTCATGAACTAACAATAGAAAAAGTGATCGGGGCTGCGGCAAGAATAGGATAATTTTGCTGCAGCCCTGTTGTATTCAATGAATAAAGGAGAAAAGTATGATAGATATTGAAGCAAAACTGAGCAGTGAACTGGGTGTTGAAAAATGGCAGGTGACAGCTGCAGTACAGTTAATTGATGAGGATAATACCATTCCTTTTATTGCCCGCTACCGAAAGGAAAAGACAGGGGCATTAAACGATGAAGTGCTGAGAAAGCTTTATGAACGGCTGATCTATCTGAGAAATCTTGAAGATAAAAAGCAGCAGGTCATTGCGACCATCCGTGATCAGGGGAAGATGACAGAAGCTTTGCTGAAACAGATCGAGGAAGCTCAGACACAGGTGGTTGTGGATGATTTATACCGTCCATATCGTCCAAAGCGCCGCACAAGAGCCATGATTGCTAAGGAAAAAGGCCTTGAAAAGCTGGCCGTAGCGGTGATGGCACAGAATCTCGGACATCCGGTTGAAGAAGAAGCTGCCGACTATGTGTCAGAGGAAAAAGGTGTGGCAGATGTCAAGGAAGCTTTAGAGGGCGCTTCGGATATTTTGGCAGAGAGTATCGCGGATACAGCGGCTTATCGTATGTGGATCCGACAGCAGTTTGAAAAAGAGGGACGTCTTGTATCTGAAGCAAAGGATGACAAAGAAAAATCTGTCTATGAAATGTATTATCATTTTGCTGAACCGGTATCCAAAATTGCGGGACACAGAGTGCTGGCGATCAACCGTGCAGAGAAAGAGAAGATGGTCAATGTAACGATTGAAGTGCCGGAAGAGAAGCTGATTGGCTGGCTGAAAAGACAGGTTGTTCATCAGAAGAATCCTTATACAACAGAAATGATGGAAGCGGCAGCAGAGGATAGTTATCGCCGTCTGATCGCACCAGCGGTGGAACGTGAAGTAAGGAATGCCCTGACCGAAAAAGCAGAAGAAGGCGCTATGACTGTTTTTGGCAAGAATCTGAAGCAGCTGCTGATGCAGCCGCCAATCAAAGGGCAGACGGTTCTTGGCTGGGATCCGGCTTTCAGAACAGGATGTAAGTTGGCAGTTGTGGACCCGACAGGCAAGGTGTTGGATACGGTTGTTATTTATCCGACAGAGCCGCAGAAGAAAATTGATCAGGCGAAGGAAGTTCTTCGAAAACTTGTCAGGAAATATGGTATTACGCTGATTTCCCTTGGAAACGGGACGGCGTCAAGAGAATCAGAACAGGTCATAGTAGATTTTCTGAAGGAAATACCTGAGAAAGTGGCTTATGTGATCGTCAGCGAGGCAGGCGCCAGTGTTTATTCAGCCAGCAAATTGGCGACAGAAGAATTCCCTAATTTTGATGTGGGTCAGCGAAGTGCGGCATCTATTGCCAAAAGACTTCAGGATCCTCTGGCTGAACTGGTTAAGATTGATCCGAAGGCCATTGGTGTCGGTCAGTATCAGCATGATATGAATCAGAAGAAACTGTCCGAAGTTTTATCTGGTACCGTTGAAGACTGTGTCAATAAAGTCGGGGTGGATCTGAATACGGCCTCTGCGTCTCTTCTTGAGTATATTTCCGGCATCAGCAAGAATGTGGCAAAGAATATCGTGGCATATCGTGAAGAAAACGGACGTTTTGACAACAGAAAACAACTTTTAAAGGTGCCAAAACTGGGACCGAAAGCCTATGAGCAGTGTGCAGGTTTCCTTCGTATCAGCGATGGCAGTCAGCCCCTTGATAATACGGGCGTTCACCCGGAATCCTATGAGGCAGTCGAGAAATTACTGTCTGAATTGGGCGTGGAACCGGATAAGCTGCGTGAAGGCAGCCTTCCAATTCGAATTGAAGATTATGAGAAGATGGCGGCAAAATTATCCATCGGAGAAATCACCCTGCATGATATTGTTCATGAATTGAGAAGACCGGGAAGGGATCCTCGAGAAGATATGCCGAAGCCGGTACTCCGTACGGATGTCCTGGAAATGAAAGACCTGAAGCCGGGGATGATTTTAAAAGGAACCGTCAGAAACGTGATTGACTTTGGTGTGTTTGTGGATATCGGTGTTCATCAGGATGGTCTGGTGCATATTTCACAGCTGACAAATAAGAAATTTGTCCGCCACCCGATGGAAATAGTCAGTGTCGGTGACGTGGTGGAAGTCAAAGTTATGTCTGTGGATCTTGCAAAAAAACGTATTCAGTTGACAATGATTCTTGATTGATGATACTATTATAGATTAGATACAAGGAGGCAAAATGGACGAGATTAAATTTAAAATTGCATTAAAAGTAAATGATTTGTACTATTTTATGATGCATCATTATTACAGCAAGCCTGCAGGTATCATAGGGCTGGTGCTCAGTATTGGTTCGCTTGTGCTGCTGATCACCCGATGGAATGTGACGGATGCGACGGCTAAGATGCTCTACTTTATTATTGCGCTGCTGTTTACGGTCATCAATCCGCTGATGCTTTTGACAAAGGCAAAGGCACAGATTCAGCGGAACAAATCTCTGGGCGGCGGACTGGAATATATTTTATCCGATGAACATCTTTCAGTATGTCTCGGTGAAGAACGGGCAGATGTTGGCTGGGATCAGATCATCAGAGTCAAAGATAATGGCCGTGAACTACTGGTCTATATGACAGCAGCCCGGGCTTATATCTGGCCCAAGGATCAGTTGGGCGAACAGTATGCACGTGTGGCAGCATGTTTAAAACAGCATATTGATACAGGAAAACTCAAATTAAAATAATAATAAGAGAGTCAGCGTATGAAGATAGAAACATTTAGTGCGGAAGAAACATATAAAATAGGTGAACAGATGGGCAGGGAGGCCAAGGCGGGGGATGTTCTCTGTCTGGTAGGCGATCTTGGTGTCGGCAAGACTGTTTTCACCCAAGGCTTTGCGGCCGGACTGGGCATTACAGAACCGGTCAGCAGTCCGACATTTACTATTGTGCAGACATATGACGAGGGACGGATACCGTTTTATCATTTTGATGTTTACCGGATCGGTGACGTTGAAGAGATGGAGGAGATCGGATTTGATGAATATATTTTTGGTGAGGGCGTCTGCCTGATCGAGTGGGCCAATCTGATCGAAGAAATTCTGCCGCCTCATTATCAGACAGTGAGAATAGAAAAGGTACTTGAAAAAGGATTTGATTATCGGATGATAACAATCGAGGCGGAAGGAGAATTACAGTGAAGATATTAGTATTGGAGAGCTCCGGATTAGTGGCTTCCGTGGCAGTTGTGACAGAAGAGAAGCTGATCGGGGAATATACAACAAACTTTAAGAAGACACACTCGCAGACTTTGCTGCCAATGATGGATACGCTGCTGAAAATGATCGGGATTCCGGTACAGGAGATGGATGCTATTGCCGTTTCAGGAGGTCCGGGGTCTTTTACGGGATTAAGAATCGGTTCGGCAACAGCCAAGGGCCTTGGACTGGCGTTAAGTATTCCGATTATCAGTGTACCAACAGTAGATGCCATTGCATATAATCTTTGCGGAACAGATGCAGTTGTGTGCCCGTTGATGGATGCCAGAAGAAACCAGACTTATACGGGGCTATATACATTTGATGGAGATCAGATGAAGTGCATCTCCGGACAGAAAGCAGTGATGCTTGGGGAAATTATAGATGAGATTAATCAGCTGGGACGCAAAGTGATCTTTCTTGGAGACGGTGTACCGGTATTCAAACCATATATTGAGGAACATATTCAGGTTCCGCACAGCTATGCGCCGATCCATTTGAGTCAGCAGAGAGCAGGTGCCCTTGGTGCACTGGCTCTTCAGTATTATCATGAAGGCAAATACGAGTCTGCAGCAGAACATCAGCCGGATTATCTCAGACTTTCACAGGCTGAAAGAGAACTTGCAGCCAAAAAAGGGCAGGAAAAAGCATGATGATAAGAAAGATGCAGTTGGATGATCTGCCTCAGGTGGCGGCCATTGAGCAAAGCCTTTTTGGTGATGCGTGGTCGGAAAAAGCTTTTCGGGATACGCTTGAGCAGGAAGAGGCTGATTTTATCGTTGCTGTGAATGCACAGAATGAGATTATCGGTTACTGCGGTGCTTACAGGGCGCTGGATGAAGCGGAAATTGTCAATGTGGCTATCAAAAAGGATCATCAGAATCACGGATATGGTGCTGAAATGGTGCAGGCCCTGATTGGAGAGGAAAAGAAAAACGGTGTTGTTTCCTTTATCCTTGAGGTGCGGCCAAGCAATCTATCGGCGCATCGTTGCTACCAAAAACTGGGATTTAGAACCATTGGTATCCGCAGGGATTTTTATGATTGCCCGAAGGAAAATGCATTGGTTATGAAGATGGAAAGTATTGCCGGTGACGAATAAGACGTATTTTTGTATAATGGACCTTGTCGAAATGTGAAAGGTTAGGAGAGGACTCTATGAAAAAATACGATGAGATAAGTAAAAAAGAAGTATATATCTGTAATTGCTGCGGACAGATGATTGCGTCGGTTGATGAATGTGACAGGGCAGCGTTTCTGGATGTCAGCAAAGCATGGGGATACTTTTCAAAGTGGGATGGCTGTATTCATCGTTTCCAGCTCTGTGAGAATTGCTATGGGAAGATGATTCAGACATGGTGCTATCTGCCGGATGAGGAAGAACAGACGGAATGGATATAACAGATAGAAAATATGTCTGTAAAACGGATGAAAATTTTGCACCGGGACGCACGGGTAAGTCTTGAAAACAGGAGCACGGCAAATAGAAAGAGGAATAATATGCTGGATTTATGTTTACTTGGAACAGGAGGCATGATGCCGCTGCCGTACAGGTGGCTGACATCATTGATGCTGCGGTATAACGGCAGCAGTTTATTAATTGACTGCGGTGAGGGAACTCAGATCGCTATTCGTGAAAAAGGGTGGAGTTTCAGACCGCTGGATATTATCTGCATTACGCATTTTCATGGAGATCATATCAGTGGTCTTCCTGGCATTTTACTTGCGATGAGCAATTCAGATAGAACGGAACCGCTGACAATGATCGGACCGAAGGGACTTGAACGGGTTGTCAAGGCGCTTAGGGTGATCGCACCGGAACTGCCTTTTGAAATCAAATTTATAGAATTGACAGAACCGCAGCAGCAGATCAGACTGCACGGTTATGTGATAGATGCTTTCAAAGTGAATCATCGTGTTGCCTGTTATGGGTATAGTATCTCTATTGAACGTGCGGGTATGTTTGATGTGGAGAAGGCCAGACAGAATGAAGTGCCGATACCGCTTTGGAGCAAATTACAGAAGGGTGAAACGATCCGGACGGAGGACGGCAGAATTTATCAGCCGGAGATGGTTCTGGGACCGGCACGCAAAGGGCTGAAAGTAACGTATACGACGGATACCCGCCCGACAGACAGTATTGTCAGAAATGCCCGAGGTTCAGACCTTTTTATCTGTGAAGGCATGTATGGCGAAAAAGGGGATGTCAATAATGCGGTCAAATATAAGCATATGACATTTGAAGAAGCCGGCAGACTGGCAAAACAGGCGGGAGTGAAGGAACTCTGGCTTACGCATTACAGTCCGGCTTTGAACAGACCGGAGCAGTATATTGAAGATGTACGTCAGATTTTCCAGAATGCTTATCCGGGCAAAGATAAGAAATCACTGGAATTGAATTTTGAGGAGTCATAAAAATGGATAAAGACGTTTTAATTTTGGCGATTGAAAGCTCATGTGATGAAACAGCGGCTGCAGTTGTAAAAAACGGCCGTGATGTGTTGTCTAATATTATATATTCTCAGATTGAACTGCACAAATTATATGGTGGCGTCGTACCCGAAATCGCATCAAGAAAACATATCGAAAAAATCAATCCGGTTATCACGGCGGCACTGGATGAGGCCAATGTGACATTGGAGGATATTGATGCGATTGCGGTAACATACGGTCCGGGGCTGGTTGGTGCGCTACTCGTAGGCGTAGCGGAAGCAAAGGCGATCAGTTATGCAGCGAATAAGCCGTTAGTGCCTGTGCATCATATTGAGGGACATATTTCGGCTAACTATATAGAGAACAAAGACCTTGAACCACCATTTTTGTGTATGGTGGTATCCGGTGGACATACGCATCTTGTTCTTGTCAAAGATTACGGACAGTATGAGATCGTAGGCAGAACCCATGATGATGCAGCCGGAGAAGCTTTTGATAAGGTTGCAAGAGCCATTGGCCTTGGGTATCCTGGCGGCCCGAAGGTGGATAAGCTGGCCAAAGAAGGCAACAGCGATGCCATTACATTCCCAAAGGCACATATTCAGGGGGCTCCGTTGGATTTCAGCTTCAGTGGTGTCAAATCAGCTGTTTTAAATTATCTGAATGAGTGTCATATGAAGAATATAGAAGTTAACAGAGCAGATGTGGCGGCTTCCTTCCAGAAAGCGATCGTAGACGTCATTGTAGAACATACAATGAAGGCAGCAAAGGAATATCATATTAAGAAAGTCGCACTTGCCGGAGGCGTAGCTTCCAATAGTGCACTTCGTGGTGCCCTGGAAGAAGCATGCAGCAGACGGAATATTCAATTCTACAGACCGTCACCGTTATTATGTACAGACAATGCAGCTATGATCGGGGCGGCTGGCTATTATGATTATATGAACGGCAAACGTGCGGGGCTTGATCTGAATGCAGTGCCGAATCTGAAGATCGGAGAAAAAGCATAATGACGGCAGATGGAAAGAAAACAGCCGCTGTCGTTCTGGCAGCAGGCAGCGGAAAAAGAATGGGAACTTCCGTTCACAAACAGTATCTGCTGATTAAGGGTAAACCGGTTATTTATTATACGCTTCGGGCTTTTGAATTGTCTGAGGTGGATGAGATTATACTTGTGACAGGTGCGGATGAAATAGACTATTGCAGCAGAGAAATTGTGGAGAAATACAATTTTCAGAAAGTCCGTGCGGTTATTGCAGGCGGCAAAGAACGTTATGATTCTGTTTATGAAGGATTAAAGGCATTGTCGGACTGTGATTATGTGCTGATTCATGATGGAGCCAGACCGCTTATATCAAGTGTGCTTATTAATGCGAATATCAGTTGTGTGCAGGAGAAGGAAGCCTGCATTACAGCTGTGCCTGCCAAAGACACCATCAAAGTAGTGGATAACAAGGGCTATGTAGCCGATACCCTGGAACGTTCAAAACTGTGGCAGATACAGACACCACAGACATTTTCCTATGCCCTTGTATCAGAAGCATATCGAAAAAGAGCAGAAGCGAGAGATACCACCGTCACAGACGATGCTATGGTTGTTGAAAAATATGCCGACCATTCCATTTACCTGTTAAAAGGCGACTACCGCAATATCAAGATTACAACCCCTGAAGACCTGGTTATTGCAGAAGCCTTTTTAAACGGTGGAGACAACAGATAACGCATGCCTGTACGGGAATGTATATTGTCGTTCCGGCACTTTAAGATACTGCGGATGCCCGGAACATCCCATAAAATTTGAAGTGCCGTAATTGTTTAAATTTTTTTGAAAAAAAGTAAAATTAGTTGTTGACATTTGGCTTTTGAGATGATAATATATCTATTGTCGCGTGAGACCTTCCATGTAAGGATAACGCAATGGAGAGGTGTCCGAGTGGTTTAAGGAGCTGGTCTTGAAAACCAGTGACTCCGCAAGGGGCCGTGGGTTCGAATCCCACCTTCTCCGCTGTATCCACTGGGATACTAATTGAATATCGCTTGTTAGTCAGCTTATTTGGAGAAGTACCCAAGAGGCTGAAGGGGCTCCCCTGGAAAGGGAGTAGGTCGTTAATAGCGGCGCGAGGGT